>OGCO01000093.1_pt1 | contig 137406 bp, 131 predicted proteins | sample 1570171 | NCBI WGS metagenome assembly OGCO01 (sample SAMEA4370583, study PRJEB24528) | human gut metagenome
CCTAAACTGGCTGACGCTGTAAGAAAATACAAAGCAGCAAAAGCAAACAGCTAATTAAAACCGATTGGTTTTGAAATAAGCGAATGAAGACTCTCCCTTATGGGAGAGTCTTTTTTTGTCAGAAAACAGCAAAAATAGACAAGAATAGTCGGATATGCTATACTTAACATAATGAAAAAGGAGGCGGAAAGATGGAATTAAATAAAGTGATTGACTTGGAGGCGCTGACTGCATCAGGGTTTCCTGAAGGATTGATTGAACAGGCAAGCGGATTTATGGAATTGATGATGCAATATAGATGTGCATTGATGGAAGTGGAGACGAAGCTGAATGTGTTGAATGCTGAATTTACCATGAAAAATAACCGCAATCCTTTTGAATCGATTAAGAGCAGAATCAAAACACCGAAAAGTATTCTTGAAAAGCTGCAAAGAAAGGGCTTTGAAATCAGCGTGAAGGGGATTGAGGAAAACCTTGCGGATGTGGCAGGGATTCGTGTGATTTGCTCCTTTCCGGATGATATTTATGCGACAGCGAAGATGCTGACGGATCAGGATGATATTCGCGTGATTCAGGTGAAGGATTATATCATAAACCCGAAGCCGAACGGCTACAGAAGTCTGCATCTGATTCTGGAGGTTCCGATTTTCTTATCGAACGAAAAGAAGAATATGAAGGTAGAGGTGCAGTTTCGCACGATTGCGATGGATTTCTGGGCAAGTCTGGAGCATAAGCTGAAATATAAGAAAAATATCGAAAATGCAGAGGAAATTTCCAAGGAATTGCAGAGATGTGCGGAGGCGAGCAGTCAGCTTGACTTGCGGATGCAGGCATTGAGAGATCGAATTGAGGCGGAACGCGAATGAGCAAGGATGGAAAAAAGCCATTAGGCGATAGCAGTGTTTTTCAGAAAGGGCGCAAGGGCGCGATGCGTGTGATTTACGGACGAACGGCGATTATTGCGGTTTCGTTTCTGGCGCAGATTATTCTGATAGGCGGCGTAGTGAATTTCTTCCGTCCGTATATACCGATGTTTTTCGGCGGCTATATGGTGCTTGGACTTGGCATTGTGCTTTTGATTCTGAATAAGGAAACGACACCGGAAACAAAGCTGATGTGGACGGTCATCACGATGCTGCTGCCTCTGGTTGGCGCGGCGTTATATGTATATGTGGAAACGCAGCCGGGGTATCGGCTGTTGGCGAAACGTCTGAATGATATTTATAAGCAGACGGAAGCATTTGTGCAGCAGGATGAGGCGGTTCTGGATGCCTTGGAGCAGGAAGACATCGGGACGGCGCAGCTGGCGAGATATGTGCATAAAAACGGTAATTTTGCAACCTATCAGAATACAGAGGTGACATTTTTTCCGCTTGGTGAGGATAAATTTGCGGCAATGCTGACGGAGCTAGAGCGGGCGGAGCAGTTCATTTTTATGGAATATTTCATCCTGAAGGAAGGCTATATGTGGGAGAAAATTCTGGAGATTCTGGAACGGAAGGTGCAGGCAGGCGTTGAGGTACGGGTGATGTATGACGGAACCTGTGCGATGTTTGATTTGCCGTATCGGTATCCGGAGGAGCTTAAGGCGAAGGGCATGCAATGCAAGATGTTTGCGCCGATTCGCCCGATTCTTTCCACGCATTACAACAACCGCGACCACAGAAAGATTCTTGTGATTGACGGGAAGGTCGGCTTTACGGGCGGCGTGAATATCGGGGATGAATATATCAACCGTGTGGAGAAACACGGGCATTGGAAGGACACCGCGGTGATGCTCAAGGGCGATGCGGTGCAGGGGCTGACGATGATGTTTTTGCAGATGTGGAACGTAACGGAGAAGGAGCCGGAATACGGAAAATATTTGCAGAAGGCGGAGAAAGCCTCACAGGCAAAGGGCTTTGTATTGCCTTACGGGGACAGCCCGTTTGATGATGAACCGGTTGGCGAAACGGTTTATATGGATATTCTAAACCGTGCGAAAAAATATGTGCATATCATGACACCGTATCTGATTATCGACCAGAGCATGATTACGGCACTGACCTTTGCGGCGAAGCGTGGCGTAGATGTGAAGCTGATTTTACCGCATATTCCGGATAAGAAATTTGTATTCGCATTGGCAAAGAGCCATTATAAGGAGCTGCTCAAGGCGGGGGTGCGGATTTATGAATATACACCCGGCTTTGTGCATGCAAAGATATTCACAAGCGATGATGAAAAGGCGGTTGTGGGGACAATCAATCTGGATTATCGCAGCCTGTATCTGCATTTTGAATGTGCGGCGTTTTTATATCAGGTGGAGGAAATCGCGGAGATTGAGAAGGATTTTCAAAGGACATTGGAAAAATGTCAGGAGGTTACCCTGGAAAACCGCAAAAAAGGCACTTTTTTCCTGCGGCTGGAGGGGTGGCTGCTGAAATGGCTGGCTCCGCTGATGTAAAAACGGGAAAAAGAAAAAGCAGATAGACCTTGCATTTTCTAAAAAAATGTGCTAAATTAAATACATTATTTTATGTACGAGGAAAAGTACATAGCATGCAGAAGATAACTATTTTACAAAAGAGGAAATTTTTATGAGAGCAAAATTCGTATCTGAAAATCTGAACGTCCTTCTTGGCGGCGTGCTGCTTCTGGTTTTGGCAGTGACAGCGGTCTTTTGAGTGATGCTCGGATTTTAGCGAATCGGCAGGAATGGCGATATTTGCTTTGACAGAAATTAGAACGACCCGGCAGCGCTCACTGTCGGGTCTTTTTATTTGAACAAAAGAGGAATACAGAAGAAGCACAAAGGAGAGATGGTTATGGAGATGACAGGCGCGCAGATATTGATGGAAACGCTACTGGAGCAGGGCACAGATGTAATTTTTGGCTACCCCGGAGGGACGGTATTGGATTTATATGAGCAGATTTACCGAAACGAGGGACGGATTCGTCATGTATTGCCTTCCCATGAGCAGGGGGGGATTCATGCGGCGGATGGCTATGCCAGAGCAACAGGAAAAACGGGCGTGGTGCTGGCGACCTCCGGTCCGGGCGCAACAAATCTGGTAACAGGGATTGCGACAGCTTATCTGGATTCGATTCCGCTGGTTATCATTACGGGGAATGTGCCCACAACGCTGATTGGGCAGGATAATTTTCAGGAGGTGGATGTATTCAGCCTGACGTATGGGATTGTTAAGCACAGCTACCGTGTGGCGCGCGTGGAGGAGCTGGCGGAGGATATCCGGGAGGCGTATGCCATTGCGGCATCGGGTAGACCGGGGCCCGTGTTGATTGATATTCCGAAGGATGTACAGCAGAAAAAGACGAAATTTATCCCCAAACCGCCTGTGGAGATTCCGAAAATTGCAGGGGAATATACCGAAAGGGAAATTGCGCAGGCGGTGAAGCTGATGGAAAAGGCAAAACGTCCCTGCATTTATTGTGGCGGCGGTGTGATTATGGCGAATGCAGGGGAAGAAATTATGGAGCTTTCCCGCAGACTGGATGCGCCGATTTGTCATAGTCTGATGGGCGTGGATGCGGTGCCGACCGACTTCCCTGCAAGCCTCGGAATGTCTGGGATGCACGGACAATATGCATCAACAAAGGCGATTGCCGAGGCGGATCTGCTGATAGCCGTTGGGGCGAGGTTCAGCGACCGCGCGGTTGGAGATAAGCAGAAATATGCGGCGAAAGCGAAAATCATTCATATTGAAATTGATCCGGCAGAGGTGGATAAAAGCATAACGGTTGACCTGCCCTTGATTGGGGACGCAAAGGAGATTCTGGGGAAAATTCTGGCTGCGGTGGAAGGCGGCAAAAAGGAAAAATGGCAGGCGGAAATTGCTGAAATGCGCGCCTTTGGGCGGATGCACGCAACCGACTACAGCGGGAAATTAACACCCGATGCGATTATTGATGCGGTCAGCAGAGTCATGCCGAAGGATACGCCGATTGTAACGGACGTAGGGCAGCACCAGATGTGGGTGGCGCAGAGATACCCCTTTGCACAGCCGCGCACCTTCCTGACTAGCGGCGGACTTGGCACGATGGGCTTTGGTATGGGGGCGGCAAACGGTGCCTGCATCGGGACAGGAAGGAAAACCGTACTCTTTACGGGGGACGGCAGCTTTGCGATGAACTTTAACGAGCTTGGGACAGCGGTGACGGAAGGACTGCCTGTCATTGTGGTGCTGATGGATAACGGTGTACTGGGGATGGTACGGCAGCTGCAGAGGTTTTTCAGCAACGGGCATTATTCTCAGACGACAACAAACAGAAAAACGGACTTCGTTGCATTTGCAAGGGCAATGGGGGCAGAGGGATACCGTGCGATAACAACGGAAGAAATGGCGGATGCCATGCAGAAGGCGAAGGCGGCAGAAGGACCTGTTGTGATTGCATGCGAGATTGACCGAGAGGATATGGTATACCCGATGGTGCCTTCAAACCAATCCATTGATGAAATGATTTTGCAGGGAGGTCGGTAAGTATGAAAAAATATATGATAGGGCTTTTGGTAACGAATAAATACGGCGTGCTGACAAGAATTGCATCGCTTTTTGCGCGCAGAGGATATAATATTGATACGCTGACGGTTGGGGAAACGGTGAATCCGCAGGTTTCTCGTATGACGATTATGATTACGGGGAATGACCATGACAGAGACCAGATGATCAAGCAGCTGAGAAAGCTGCACGATGTGCATTTTGTAAAGGAAATGGTGGCGGAAAAATCGGTTTGCAGAGAGCTGGTGCTGTTAAAGGTGGCAACAGACCGCAGTAACCGACAGGAAATCATTGATGCGGCGAATGTATTCCGCAATAAGATTATTGATTATTCCACCGATGCGATTACGATGGAGCTGACGGGGGAAACGAAAAAGCTGGATGCGTTTATCGAGTTAATGAAGGAATACGGGATTCTGGAGCTGGGGCGAACAGGCGTGGTTTCGCTGAAGCGAGGGGACGAATGTCTGGACGGAACAAACAGCAGGAGTCTGAAGAAGCCGAGAGTAAGAAAAAGAAAAACAGAAGAATAAGAGAAGGGCGGTCTGCAACAGACCGCTTTTTTGTGTGCGGAGGGCGAAAAAAGACGGATATTGCAGAGGAAAAAGGGGCATCACCGACAGCGTTTGACAGGATATGCAAAGAAGAAATGGTATCTTTGTAGACAGGAATGGAAAGATACGATTTTCAGTCTGGCAAAGAGAAAGTGCAAAGGAGGATGCAGGATGCAATATCAATTTGACGGTGAAAGGGAACGCAGGGCGGAATTTGCCATGCCGAAGCGGACGAAGCAGATGGGCGGCATTGAGCAGCGGCTCAGAATCTTTGTAGAGGATTATGTATATACATATCTTTATCAATATGGAAGAAGCGGCGGCGGAGCAGAAAAGCTGGCGGCGCTGGTCGGGAAATATTATGAGCTTGAGGGGCAGAGGGTGCTTTTGATTTCGGGCGCAATACAGGCGAAGGGAACGGTGCAGGAAGGCGGCACAGAGCGATTTGGCGACGAAACATGGGAATACATCGGCGGGCAGTTGCAGCAATACTTTAAGGGGATGACGGTGGTCGGCTGGGTGCATTGCCAACCGGGCTTCGGGGCATTTCTGACGGCGAAGGACGAGCAGTTCCATCGGGAATATTTCAAGGAGGACTGGCAGGTGCTTTTTGCGATGGACACAGTGGACAGGCTGGACAGCTTTTATCTCTATAATGAGGACGGGAGTGGACTGCGGCAGGCGAGAGGGTATTTTGTATACTATGACAGAAACCGGGAGATGCAGGAATATATGCTCGATAACAGCATGATTCGCCCAAGGGAGGAAGCGGCAGAAATTGAGACTGTGGCGGAGCAGCCGAAGGAGGGCGCAAGGCGGCGGAAGAAGCCCACGCAGGAGGAGCGGATGGATGCGGCAAAGGAGATTCGCAGGGTGCTGCAAAAGCGCGAAACGGTGGTGAAGCAGGCAAAAAGGGAGCATGATCTGATGCTGTTGGCGGTGAGCGGCGTGCTTTGTGTGGTGTGCGTGTGCATGGGAATGGCAATGATGCAGAGCCTTGGCAGATTGCAGCTTGTGGAGAAGGAATTGACGGCAATGCAGACCGCCTATCAGACGTTGGCGGAAAATCTGGAGGATGCGAGGGTGCAGAGCGTTTTTGCGGTGCAGAAGCAGCCGCAGACCGCAGAGGAGCAGCCGGAACAAAAGCGAAGCTATACCGTGGAAAGCGGCGACAGCTTAGGATTTATCAGCAGGAAATTTTACGGGGACAGCAGCGGGATTCAGAAAATCATGGAGGCAAACGGATTGGCAAATGCAGATATGATTTTCGAGGGGCAGACACTGCTGATTCCGTAAGGGAATACGTTAAAATTGGAGAAAGCCTATGGTTTTGAGAGAAGCCATGGGCTTTTTTTATTTGCGAAAAAAGAGGGGTTGACAGAAGGACAAGGAAAATGATACATATATACAGGAACAGATGTTCTATACAAAGAAGAATGTAAGTTCTTATTGCGGAGAGGGGGAGAAGGATATCTGGAAGGCGTATGTGAGAAGGGGAATGAACAGTGAGAAGGGACAGATGAAGTTTCGGCTGCTGGATTGGGGCTGCACGGTGGAGCGATGCAGGCGATTGCAGGAGGAGCTGCGGCGGCTGGAGGAGCCGGAGGGGACAGAGAATACTTTCCTGCAAGAGGAATTTAAAGCGGAGCGGGCGCGGCTGGAAGGAAGGCTTGCGGAAATCTGGAGAGAGAAAAAGCGGATGGATGCACTGCTTGCAGGACTGGAGGAGAACGAGCAGGAATACATCCGACTGCGGTTTGAGAAGGGATACGGGATTGATTACATCGGCAGGAGGCTGTATATCAGCAGGGCAACAGTGTTTCGGATGCAGGACAGGATTCTGGAAAAGCTGCGGCAAGCGGAGATTGAGACTCCGTGAGACTAAGGGGAGGGTATATTGAAGGAGCAGCGGAGAAAGGAGGCGATGCAAATGTGGAAAAGAGACAGGAGTTAAGCGAAAAGCAGGAGGAATTTTGCAGACTGCTGGCAGAAGGCAAGACAACAGGCGAAGCAGAGCGGCTGATTGGGTTTTCCAAGGGATATGGCTGGAGGCTGATGCGGAAGGAGCATATCCGAAGGGCAATTAAGGTGAGAAAGAACCCAAGTGCGGCAGATGCGGAGGAAACGCAGAAGGGCGTACAGCAGACGGAACAGCCGAGAAAAGGAGAAACGGCGAAGAAGGCCGAGATTCTCAGCTTTCTGACGGAGGTGATGCGAGACGAGGAGGAGGCTGACCTCAAGACAAGGATGAAGGCGGCAGAGCTTCTGGGAAAGAGAGAAAGCCTTTTTGAGAAGAAAACGCCGACGGAAAAGGAAAGCCGCGTAATCATCGTGGATGACCTGCCATGAAGGAGATACGGTTAAGCGAATGGATCGGAGAGGGGTTTTATGACATCCACAGAGACATTCGGGAGGGCAGGCACACACATTACTGGCTGAAGGGCGGCAGAGGAAGCGGCAAATCCTCATTCCTTTCACTGGAAATTTTACTGGGGCTGATTGCAGACAGGGACGCAAACGCAGTGGTGCTGCGAAAGGTAGCGGCGAATTTGCGGGACAGCGTATTCGAGCAGATGAACTGGGCCATTCATGCTTTGGGTGTGGAGGAGGAATGGGAGAAAAAAATCAGCCCGATGGAGTTGATCCGAAAGGGGACGGGGCAGAAAATCCTCTTTCGGGGGTGCGATGACCCGAAAAAGCTGAAATCCATCAAATTTCAGAGAGGGTACGCGAAATTCATCTGGTATGAGGAAGCGGATGAATTCGGCGGCATGGCGGAGCTGCGAAGCCTGAACCAGAGCCTTTTGCGCGGCGGTGAGGAATTTCGTATCTTTTACAGCTACAATCCACCGAAGCAGGGACGCAGCTGGATAAATCTTGAGACGGCAGAGGAACGGGCAGACAGGCTGATTCATCACAGCACATATTTACAGATGAAGGAGGAATGGCTCGGAAAGCAATTTCTGGCGGAGGCGGAATATATACGGAAGCGGCACCCCGAAATCTACCGACATGAATATTTAGGAGAGGTGACGGGGAGCGGCGGCGAGGTATTCCGAAACCTGATGCTCAGAGAAATTACGGATGTGGAGATTGCCGCGTTTGACCGCCTGCGGCGCGGACTGGACTGGGGGTACGCAGTAGATCCGCTGCACTACACGGTGAACCACTACGACAGGACGAGACGGCGGCTGTATATTTTCTACGAGCTGCGGGCGCAGGGGATGAGCAACCGCAGACTGGCAGAGGAAATCAACCGAGAGAACCCGAAGCATCGGGAGGTGATTTGCGACAGCGCGGAGCCGAAATCCATTGCGGAGATGCGCGAATACGGCGTAGCGGCGATTGGGGCAAGGAAGGGCCCCGATAGCGTTTATTACGGTATTAAGTGGATGCAGGACTTAGAGGAAATCATCATTGACCCGAAAAGATGCCCTGAGACGGCGAGAGAATTCAGCAGCTATGAATACGAAAGCGACGGGAGGGGCGGCTGGCGTGCGGCTTTTCCCGACAGGGACAACCACGCGATTGACGCGGTGCGCTACAGCAGAGAGGAGGATATGCGGCATATTCGTGTGCGATAAGAAAGGAGAAGGGAAGTTTGTTTATCACAGAGATGGAGCTGCTGCAGGCAAGACTGGCGGCAGGGAAAAGGTTGAATGACAGCCATATTCTGAAGGAGATTTTGCAGGAGGACAGAAGCAGCGAGAGGAAAAGACGGATGGCGGAGGGAGAGCGGTATTACCGCGGCGAGCATGACAGCCTACAGAAGGACTTCCGCAGAAGCCCGATTTCCGAGACAAAGGAAAACGGGGAGGAGGAACTGCGGATGTTTTTTAACCCGAACAGAAGCAACCACCATTGCGTACACCCGTTTCATCACACACTGGTGGCGCAGAAAACGGCGTACCTCGTGGGGAGAGAGCCGACCATCAGCGTAAGAAACGGAGACAGGGCGTTTGAGGAAATGCTGACGGAGCTGGCGGATGAACACTTTAACGGGATGCTGCAAAGCTGGCTGACGGGGGCGGCGAACAAGGGGGTGGAATACCTGCACGTTTATTATGACGGAGAGGGGAATTTTCGCTACTGTATTGTGCCGGCGGAGGAAATCATCGCAATTTACGATGAGGAATATCAGCAGGAGCTGCGCGAGGTGATTCGTTATTATGACATTAAGGTTCTGGACGAGGGTAGAGAGAAAACGAAGCGGCGCGTGGAATGGTGGACGGCGGAGGACGTGACCTATTTTACGGAGAACGGCGACGGAGAATTTTTGCAGGAGAAAAGCTGCGGACACTGGGCGGTGACGGCACTTCTGGACGGAGAGGAAACAGAAACAGAACAGCATGGCTGGGGGCGCGTGCCTTTTATTCCGCTTAGGAACAATGAGAAGGAGCTGACGGATTTGCAGCTGGTGAAGGGGCTGATTGATGCGTATGACCTTGTGAGCAGCGAGGGGACGAATAATCTGCTGGATCTGGTGGATCTGTACTGGGTGATTCAGGGCTACGGCGGCGAAACGGCAAGCGCGGTGGCGAAGAAGCTGCAAATCAACAAGGCGGTGCAGATCAGCGACAGCAGCGGCAACGTGGAGGCAAAGCAGGTGCAGCTGCCGGTAGAGGGCAGACTGGACTGGATGCAGATGCTCCGCAAGGATATTTTCCACTTCGGGATGGGGGTGGATACGGACAGCGACGATTGGGGCAAGGCGGCAAGCGGCGTTGCGCTGAAATTCCAATATGCGATGTTTTACCTGAAAATCAACGGGATTGTGCCGGAAATCAAGCGGGCGGTGAAGGAATTCTTCCGCTTTGCGACAGAGGATTGGAACAGGGAAAACGGGACGGATTGGGATTGGAGAAAAATTCAGATTACGCTGAACACCAACGGGATTACCGATGACATGGAGACGATGCAGATTATTGCGGCAAGCAAGGGGATGGTGAGCGAAAAGACGCTTCTGGGGAAGCATCCCTTTGTGGAGGACGTAAACAGCGAAATGGAGCAGCTGGAGAGAGAAAGAAAGGAGAAAAACGATGAAATTGACACAGATGATTGAGAAATTTGCCAAGCAGGGGATGCTGAACGGCGCGGCAAGGGCAGAACTGATGCAGGCGGCAGAGGAAACTGAGCAGGAAATGGCGGAATTGCAGGAGGCGCTGAGCGGCAAGGATGGCGAACTGGCGGAAAACAGAAAAACGGCGGCAGTGGAAAGAGCCATTCTGGAGGGCGGCGGCAAAAACGTGAAGGCGATTCTGGCACTGCTGGATCTGGAGGAAATCAGCTATGACGCGAAGGAGGGACTGAAAGGACTGGATTTGGAGGAAGTGAAGGCGGAAGCACCCTATCTGTTCTATGAAAAAACAGAGAAGAAAAAGGGGACAGGCGCGCCCATGACCAGACAGAAAAGGAAAGAGGACGAAATCAGAGCGGCATTCCGCAGAGGCTTAGGCAGATAAGGAGGAAAGGAATATGAGTTTTAACAGTTTTGAATATGCAACCGTTTTTATGGAGGAGCTGGACAGCCAGCTGCTGGATCAGTCTACCACAGGCTGGATGGAGGAAAACGCAGGACAGGTGCAGTATAACGGGGGTGCTGAGGTGAAAATTCCCAAGATGCAGATGAGCGGTCTGGGGAATTATGACAGGGACGGCGGCTTCGCGAAGGGGGCTGTGACCGTGACCTACGAAACAAGAAGGCTGACACAGGACAGAGGCAGAACCTTCCAGCTGGACGCAATGGACGTGAATGAAATGAACTTTGCGCCTACGGCAGGGGCAGTGATGCGCGAATTTCAGAATACAAAGGTGATTCCTGAAATTGATGCTTACCGCTACAGCAAAATTGCGGAGCTGGCGCAGGCGGCAGGCAAGGCGAGAGCATATACCGTGGATGTGGAGACCATTTTTGAAAACCTGCTGCAGGATATGACTGCGGTGCGAGATACGGTCGGCGATGGGTGCGAAATGGTGATTGCGATGAGCGCGAAGGTGGCAGGCAAGCTTGATTTGGCGAAGGGCGGCAGCCATATTCTGGAAAGCGGCACATTCCAGCAGGGGAGCGTGGAGCTGAAGGTAAAAGAGTTGGACGGTTGTCCCATTATTCGCGTACCTTCTGCGAGATTCCAGACAAAATACACATTTCTGGATGGCGTGGAAAAGGCAGAGGGCGGCTTTGCGGCGGCAGCGGATGCAAAGGGCATTAACTGGATTATCATGGTGAAGCAGGCACCTGTGGCAATTTCCAAGACAGACGTGACCAGAATTTTTGACCCCATGACGAACCAGAACGCAAACGCATGGAAAATTGACTACAGAAAATACCACGATCTCTGGATTGCGGACAACAGCATGGACGGCGTTTTTGTGAACGTGAGCGCATAAGAAAGGATGTCGGACGGATGAAGGAGAGGATTCCGGAGGAACTGCGGAGGCTAGGCAGAAAGGAGGAAGAAAATCTGCTTGCCTTTGCGGCGGAAAGAAGTGTTTCCATGATGCAGGCATATTGCAACCGAGAGGATTTGCCGAAGGAGCTTTGGAGCGTTGGCGTGGCACTGGCACAGCAGCTTCTGGACGCGGCAGATGTAAAGAGCATCAAGGAAGGGGACGTAAGCGTAACCTTTGCGGAGAGCAGAGCGGAAACGGAATTGTTAGCCGATTTTCGGACGGAGCTGGACAGATTTCGCAGAGCAGACTGGTAAGAAATGAGAAAAGGGGATGGTTCGCATGAAACGAAGCTTTGAGAAGGCGAAAAAGGCGGTGGAGCGGCTGTTTTGGGACACCTGCTTTGTGGAGACCTTTTCGGAGGAAACGGCGGCGTGGGGCGAAAGCCTGCACGAGAAGGGGGAGGGAGAGACCTTCCCCTGCCGTCTGACGGAAAAGGCAGAGGTCTGCAGCACGGACGGACTGCTGACACAGACAGAAAAGACGGTGATTCTGCTTTACCCTGCGGAGAAGGAGATTGCGGCAGGGAGTGCGGTGCGGATTCGGCGGGAAAACGGCGCGGAGCGGCGCTACATTGCGGCAGGAGAGAGCCGTGTTTTTCTGACGCACAGGGCGGTTGGACTGAGAAGGGATGAAACGGTATGACGGAGGAAATCAGACGAGCGGTGATACAGGCGATTGCGGCGCGGTTTCAGTTGCCCGTATATGGGCAGAGGGTGCCGCAGGGGGCGAAAAAGCCCTGCTTTACGGTGGAATTGAAGGAAACGGAGCAGAAGCGTCTGCTTGGCAGGAGAGCGGCGAGAAAAGCGGTCTTCGAGGTGACGTATTACTGCGGTGAGGAAAAAGCTGCGGCGGCGGAGTGTGCGGAAGCTTTGGACGGACTGTATGAGACGCTTTGCATCATTGGGAGAGAGGAACGCTTTGCGGCAAGCGGTATGCAGGAGGAAAGGACAGAGACGGGCATCCGATTTACGGCGGAATATGAATATCATGTAATGCTGACGGAGGAGACGACGGAGAGGATGGAACGGCTGAAATATAACGGAAAGGAAGCGGTTGGCTATGAAGAAAAAGGCGACATTCAGCAGAGAACAGCTGAGTAAGAGCAAGACCTTCGGCTATGGGAAGGATCTGGTGCTGGCGGTACTGGAGGACAGGGACTATACGAAGGACGAGGCGGAGAAGGAGATTCAGACATATCTGACAGGAGAAAGAGAGGGGATTTGATATGGCATTAGGCGGCGGTACATTTATGACACAGAACAAGGTTCTGCCCGGAGCATACATCAATTTTGTTTCCAGACCAAGAGCCATGGGCAGTCTGGGTGAAAGAGGCGTGGTCTGCGTCGGGATGGAGCTGGACTGGGGCAGGGAAGGCATGACGGACATTGCGGCGGCAGAGGGCAGAACGAATTGCAGAGAGCTTTTCGGCTACACCTACCTGAGCGAGGAAATGAAGGATCTGCGTGAGCTGTTTGCGCACGCGAAGGAAGTGAAGCTTTACCGACTGAATGGCGGCGAGAAGGCGAGGATGACGCAGGACGGGCTGACAGTGACAGCGAAATATCCTGGGAAAAGAGGGAACGACATCTGCATCAAGATTGCGGAAAACGTGGACGAAAGCGACTGCTGGGATGTGGAAACGTATTTGGATGCGGAGGTAGTAGATGCACAGACGGTGACAAGGATTGAGGATTTGCGGGAAAATGCGTTTGTGGAATTTGGCGGCACAGGCGGGCTGACCGCGGCGGCAGGCATTTACCTGACAGGCGGCACAACCGCGGCGGCAACGGGGAGCGCATATACGGCATTTCTGGAGGCGGCAGAGAAGGAGGACTTCAATGCACTGGCATACAACGGCGCGGACGAGAAAACAAAAAAGCTGTTTGTGAATTTTACGAAGCGAATGCGCGAGGAGGAAGGCGTAAAATTTGTGACGGTGCTGCATGATTACCCTGCGGCAGACCACGAGGGCGTGATTTCCGTCGGAACGGCGGCAGAGCTGGTTTACTGGACGGCAGGGGCAAGCGCAGGCGCAGAGGTGAACGAAAGCCTGACGAATACAGCCTATGACGGGGAATACGAGGTGGACGCAAAGCTGAAAAAGAGCGACTACATCAAGCGCATCCGGAAGGGGCAGTTCCTGTTTTATGAGGAGGACGGCACACTGCGCGTACTGCGCGACATCAACAGCTTTACCTCCTTTGCGGCGGCAAAGAACAGCGATTTTTCGAGCAACAGGGTGGTGCGCGTGCTGGACAGCATTGCAAATGATGTGGCGAATATTTTCAGCAAATATTACCTTGGGAAGCAGAGCAACAACGCAAACGGCAGAAATCTGCTGAAGGCGGAGATTCTGGCATACCATGAGGAGCTGATGAAGCTTGAGGCAATCGAAGGCTTTACGGCGGACGACATTACGGTGGAAAAGGGCGCGGAGAAGCAGGATGTTGTGGTATATGAGGCGATTCAGCCTGTGGATGCGATGGAAAAGCTGTATATGAAGGTTGAGGTTGTATAAGGAGGTACGAGGATGGGCTATTTGAGAGCAAAGGACACAGTGAACGGTGCATTGGGAACCTGCTTTGCCATCATTGACGGCAAGCGGCATGAGCTGATGCAGGTAAAGAATATTCAGGCGAAGGTGAAGAAAACCAGAATGACGATTCCCATTCTGGGGATGACCGCAAAGCAGCAGAAAAGCGGCGGCTGGGAAGGCACAGGGACGATGACGGTATATTATGTGAGCAGTTTGTTTCGCAGGGTGATGGCGGATTATATGAAAAACGGCGTGGACACCTATTTTGAACTGCTGCTGACAAATGAGGACCCGACAGGGGATGCCGGCAGACAGACGGTGCTTCTGAAGGATGTGAATATTGAGGAAATGCTGATTGGCAAGATTGACGTGGAGGAAGCGGCAATGGAGGAGGAAATGAAGTTTACCTTTGGCGGCGTGGAGCTTCTGGACAAATTCAATCAGATGTAAGAAATTTTGAAGAACGGGAGGGGCTATTTTGGGACAGGAATGCTTTTACAGAGAGAACAGGCAGGACAGAGCGGAGGAGGAAATTCTTCTGACAGAGCGATTGGCTGAAGGCTGCGGTGAAACGCACTGGCGGATTCGCCCGATGACACAGAGGGAGAATGAGGAAATCTGGAAGCGGTGCGGCGAGGACGAAGGGCGGTATCAGGAAATGATTCTGGCGGAGAGCGTTGTGTTCCCTGATTTGAAGGATGCGGCATTGCAGAACAGCTACGGCGTGATTGGGGCGGAGCGGCTGTTGGCAAGACTGCTGCTGGCGGGGGAATATGACTGCCTGCGGCGAGAGGTGGAGCGTATCAACGGAGGGGAGGATGACGGATGTACCGATTATATTTAAAGCAGAACGGGGAGCAGCTTCTGCTGCCTGTGACACCTGCGGAGATTGAGACGAGGACGGGAAACCAGAATAAGACAGCGTATATTCTGGATTTCGGGGAGATGAATCTGGCGAAAAAGCCGGGACTTACGGAAATCCGCTTTACGGCACTGCTGCCGGGACGGGCATACAGCTTTGTGCAGACGGAGGGCGGCTTTCGGGAACCGGAATATTTTCTGAATCGTTTTAAGGAATACAAGGCTTCGGCAAAGCCCGTACAGATGATTTTATTTCGCAGGCTGGCAGACGGCAAGCAGAAATTCTGCGGCAATACGGAGGTGCTGCTGGAGGAATACACGGTGACGGAAAAGGGCGGCGAACAGGGGGACTTCTGGGTGGAATTTTTCTGGAAGGAATGGAAAGCGGCAAAAAGTATTCGTTACAGTATTCAGGGGAACAGCATGATGGCACAGGGACAGGCAAGGCAGGCAAAGCAGCCTGCCGCCGGCTATACGGTGCAGAAGGGCGACAGCCTTTGGAGCATTGCGAAAAAGCAGCTTGGAGATGGGACGAAATACAAGGAGATTGCGCGAAAAAACGGGATTGCGAACCCGAATCGCATCTATCCGGGGCAGGTGCTGAAGCTGTAAAAAAGAAGGGGGGAAACGGGGATGAACATAAAACTATTATTGCAGCATGGAACGAGCATCTATGACGCAACACCGATTCTGGAAGGGCGCGTGGAATGGTTCGCAAGCGTGATGGGGAAGGCAGGACGGCTGAAATTTCGCGTGGTGCGTGACGGGATTGTGAATTTCGTGGAGGGAGACAGGGTTTCCTTTTATGTGGACAGCGTGCTGCGCTTCAGCGGCTTTGTGATGACGAAGGAGAGAACCTCGGAGCAGATTATTTCGGTGACGGCGTATGACCAGATGTTTTATCTGGTGCGGAACAAGGGGACGTATGTATTTCTGAATAAGAGTGCGAAGGAAATTATACAGACCATCGGGGCGGATTACGGCTTGGAGATGGGCTATATCAATGACGGCGGATGGAGGATTCCGCAGAGAATTGAGGAGGGGGAAACGCTGATGGATATGATTCTTTCTGCACTGGAACTCTGCGGACAGGCAACGGGGAAGGAATATTTTTTATTCGACAGAGGCGGTCAGCTGATTGTGAAGGAGAAAAAGGAGATGGCAGTGGAGGCGGTGCTGCGGTGCGATGGGGGCATCAGCGAATACACCTATCGGACGGACATCAGCAAGGATACCTATAACGCGGTGCAGCTTTACCATGCAGGGCGGAAGGAAATCGAGCGAAAGGCATGGAAGGCAGAAAACGCAGAAAAGATGAAGAAATGGGGCAGACTGCAGTATTACAAGCGCGTACCCTACACGATGAACAGCGCACAGCTGAAGGAGCAGGCAGAACGTATTTTGAAGGAAAAATGCAGAGTGGTGAAAAAGCTGACGGTGGAGAACATCAACGGGGATGTGATGCTTTTTGCAGGGAATACCATCTGGCTGGAGATTCCCAGACTGGCGGAAATCAGCCTGCAGGGGCAGGTTCTGATTGAGAATTGCACACATATTTTTGAGGAAGGCGCGCATCGGATGCAGCTGGACATTCGCATTGAGGAGGTTGGCTAATGGATTTGAAAGGCTTTTTGAAGGAAAACAACGGATTTCCCGAAAACAGAAGGGTGCATATTTCGCCCTGCTTTCGGGAGAACGGCGAGGAGGTGCTCTGGGAGCTGCGTGCGGTGAGCGAGGAAGAATACCGCAGGGCGGCAGAGGGCAAGCGAGATAAATGGGCGGTGCTTTGCATGCTTTCTGTAGTAGTGCCGGATTTGACGGACAAGGCACTCCGGGAAAGCTATGGCGCGGACAGCGGAGAAGCAGCATTGCAGGAGATGCTTTATCCGGGGGAGTATATGCGGTTATTGGAGGCGGTGAAGGATATCAATGGATTCCAAAGCCGCAGAAGGGTCTGGAAGGAACAGGCAAAAAAATGATTGCGGAGGGTGTAGATGAGGCGGATTATGCCTGCTATGCTCTCCGCAGATACGGCATACGCCCGAAGGACTGGGCGGAAATGACAACACCTGAGAGAATGTTTTGCTGTGCGGTGATTGAGATGGAGATTGCGGCAGAGGAAAAGAGGTGAAGGGATGCAGCAGGAGAAAAAGGGGCTGTTTGGGCGGCTGTTGGACTTTTGGAAGGAAAAGACGGAAGAAGCCGGCGGCGGCATCGGTTTTTGGAGCGGAGGAAAAACGGAAGGAAAAACAACGGCAGAAAACCGACAGGACGCACTGCCGCAGGAGAAGGCGGAAAAGAAGCCCTTCTTTTGGGAGGAAACAGTGCGGACAGCAAAGGGAAAGAAGGCAGAGGAAGCAGAGACTTTCGGGCAGGAACGGCGAAGGTCTTTTGCGGAGGAGAAAACGGCGGAAGCAAAGGGGCCTGCATTGCGGACGGCGGAGGAAAGCACGCAGGAGAGGAAAACGATTGTTCCGATTTTTACGGCAGAGATTTTTCGGGAGAAAACGGAGTGGCGCGAAGCGGAAGAAAGGCGGAAAATGATTTTTATGCAGGAAGCACCTTTTGCGGAGCAGGAGAAGCGGAAAACGATTCCGATTGTGGCAGAAACAGGGCTTGCCGAAAAAGCGGCGGCTTCCGAAGAAGCAGAAGAGCTGCCCCAGGAAGCACCGAAAAAGGAACGGGAGCAGGCAAAGGGTGCGGAGATTGATATAGAACGGCTGATGCGCGAGATGACGAAGCGGCTCTGGGAAGAAAGGGAAGCAAGCGGCAGGCGGCTGAGACGATAAGGAGGAGAAGGGATGCTTGAGATTATCAAACAATTGGCACTGGATGCGGCGGAGAAGGGTGCGGATTTCTGCGTAGGAACAGTGACAAAGGCGGCACCGCTGACAATTCGACTGGAGGAAGGACTGGAGCTGACAGAGGCGTTTCTGGTTCTGACGGAGGATGTTTTGCAGGCAGAGGAAACGGGCAGTATACAGATTGAGGGCGGCAGCTGGCGTGCATATCGACTGAAGCGAAGCAGAGCTTTGCAGGCAGGAGAGGCGGTGGCACTGCTGCGGGCAGACGGCGGACAGCAATATTTGGTGCTTGGGAGAGTGCGAAAGGAAGGATAGGATGACACCGATACAGGAAACGGAAATTGACATGGAGAAGCTGGAAGAAAGGACGATGCCGAGCCTGACATGGAAAATCAACGAGGAGAAGGCAGAGGTGCGCGGCGAGACAGATGAGCTGGACGCGATGCGGCAGGCGGTTTCTAAAATTTTGCAGACGGAGCGGTATCGTTATGCGGTTTATGACTGGAATTACGGCGTGGAACTGGAGGATTTATACGGGAAGAATGTATCGTATGTGATTCCGGAGCTGAAAAGGCGGATTGAGGATGCCCTGCTTGCGGATGACAGGGTGACGGCGGTGACGGATTTTTCCTTTCGGGAGGAAAAGGGCAGCGTGACGGCGGCATTTACGGTATATACGATTTTCGGGGAAGTGACGGCAGAGAGGACGGTGGATATATGATGGCGGTAAGCTATGAGGAACTGATGGAGAAAAAGCTGGACAGGATTGATGACAGAAGGGATAAGCGGCAGGGCAGCCTGATTTATGACGCGTTGGCACCCAATGCGGCGGAAACGGCGCAATTTTACGCAGATTTGGATTTGCTGGCGGACAGAACCTTTGCGGATACGGCTGTGGGCGAGGATTTGACCAGACGGGCGGCAGAGAGGGGAATGCTGCGAAAAGGCGCGGTGAAGGCAACCTTTTACGGGCGTTTTCTGGATGCGGACGGAGCGGTATATCCTGTGGAAAACGGGACAAGATTTGCACTGGAGGAATATAAATATATCGTACTGGGGAGAGAGGCAGACGGAAGATATATTCTGGAATGTGAAACAGAGGGGGCGTGCGGCAATGTGTATCTGGGAGAACTGCTGCCCTTGGAAACGATGCCCGATTTAGCAAAGGCAACACTGGAGGAACTGCGGACGGACGGCGAGGATGCGGAAGGCGACGAGGAGCTGCGCAAACGCTTTTTTGCAAGCTTTGATGCGGATGCCTTCGGCGGAAACATTGCGGATTACAAGAGGAAGGTGAACGCGATGCAGAATGTGGGCGGACTGAAGGTTTATCCCGCGTGGAACGGGGGCGGCACGGTGAAGCTGGTGCTGATTGACCAGGGATGGCGCAGACCGACGGAAACAGAGCTGGCGGCATTGCAGAAGGAGATTGACCCCGAAAGCAAGGGGGAAGGCTACGGAATTGCGCCGATTGGACATAAGGTAACGGTGGAAGGAGTGACAGAGGTGCGCTGCAATATTGCGCTGCAGCTTTCTGTGGCGGAGGATGTGACGAAGGGAACGGTTCTGACGAAGCTGACGGAGGGATTTTCGGCATATTTCGAGGAGCTGCGGAAGAACTGGGCGGACAGCGACTTTCTGACGGTTCGTATCAGCCATCTGGAATCAAGGGCATTGGAGACAGATGGCGTGGTGGATGTTTCGGACTGCGGCATCAACGGCGGCAGCGGCAACCTGATTCTGGGGGCGAATGATGTGCCTGTGCTGGGTGAAATTGAGGTGAAGCAATGACGGAGAACAGATATGAAAAGCACTGCCCGTGTACGGTGAGCGAATTGAGAGAGTTTCGGAAGCTGGGAGAAATCGAGGGGACGATTTTGGAAGAAGCGGCGGCAGCAAAAGAGACACTGGAACGAAACCAATGGATTCTGACAGCGGAAAAAAGCGGTCTTCTGCGACTGGCAGGGATGATGGGCTTTTTCGGGGCAGAGCAGATGGAAACAGAGGAGCTGCGGGAGGAAATTCTTTCGCGCTGGTGCAGCCGCAGTCCATATACCTATTTTCATTTGCAGGACTGGCTGGACGGGTGTGTGGGTGCGGGAAATTATACCGGTACACTGGAGAGGGAAAGCTACAGACTGCGGCTAGTACTGGAATTATGCGTGAAGGAAAAACGGGAGTTTTTGCAGAAGCATCTGCGGAAAATTATTCCGGCAAATCTGGTTTTGCAGGTGAATCTGAATGTGAATACGCATGGGAAGCTGCACAGAATGCGGCACGGTGAGATGAAGGAAAAAGGGTTGACCTACGGCGGGATTCCCTTTGAAATTTTGCCGGAGGAGGAAGGAAACAGTGCAGTTTCGGGCAAAAAACTGTTGCAGAGAATGAGAGGATGTGCTACAATACAAAAATAGTGGGGAGAAATGTCCCCAAGCGTGACGAGATTCCACTCGGCGGAGTGAAAATACAGGAGGTTTTGGCATGTCTACAATCGGTATGGTATTAACAGTTATTTTGATGATTCTTGCGGTGATTCTGGCGGCAATCATTCTGATGCAGTCCAAGCGTTCCGCAGGTCTGGGCGCAGTAAGCGGCAACAGCAGTGATACTTACTGGAGCAAGAACAAAGGGAATTCTGTGGAAGGCGCACTGGAAAGATATACAAAAATCGGCGGCGCACTGTTCATGATTCTTGCGCTCATCATTAACCTGGTAGGTTAACAAATGCAGAAGAAGATGCCTTTTCGGGGGCATCTTTTTTTATAGGTTTATGGGATTGATAGGACAGAGAGCTTTTGGGCAGGATAAGCACGAGAAAGCATAAGGAGAAGGACATGGACGAGACGGACATTTTAAAGGAAAGAAAAGAACGGATTCTGGCATATATGGAAAGCGAAGGATATGTTCCCATAAAGCGCAGAGATATGCGCGCGATGCTTTCTGTGCCGCAGGAGGACAGAGAAAAATTTGAGAGCCTCATCAATGAGCTGATTGCAGAGGGACGTGTATTTGAAACAAAGAAGGGTAAGCTGGCTTCGCCGAAGGATTTGCAGATGGCAACGGGGACATTTATCGGACACGCCAGAGGGTTTGGATTTGTGACACCCGACGCAGGGGGCGAGGATATTTTTATTCCGGCGAGCGAAACGATGGGCGCGATGCAGAAGGACAGAGTGCTGTATAAGATGCTGCATAAGGCGGAAAAGGGCAAAAAGGCAGATGGCGTAATTGTACGGATTCTGGAACGAGGACAGCAGCGGATTGTTGGCACATTTGAGGCAGGCAGCAAGGGCTATGGCTTTGTGGTAGCGGATGACAAGAAGATTGCGAAGGATATTTTTATTTCCAGAGAAAACACAAAGGGTGCCGTGACGGGGCATAAGGTCGTTGTGGAAATTACGGATTACGGCGAGGACAGACGCAATCCGGAGGGAAAGGTCATTGAAATTTTGGGGCATATCAATGACCCCGGAGTGGATATTCTTTCGGTGATTCGCAGATATGAACTGGCGGTGGAATTTCCGGAGGAGGTTTATGCGGAGATTGAGCACCTTGGGACAGAGGTTGCCGAGGCGGACAAAAAGGGCAGAGAGGATCTGCGCGACCTGTTGACGATTACGATTGACGGCGCGGATGCGAAGGATTTAGACGATGCGGTTTCTCTGAAAAGGCTGGGGAACGGTAATTTTGAACTGGGTGTGCATATTGCGGATGTTTCGCATTATGTGCGAGAGAATACGGCGCTGGATAAAGAGGCTTACGCCAGAGGAACAAGCGTTTATCTGGTGGACAGGGTGATTCCCATGCTGCCGCATAAGCTGAGTAACGGAATCTGTTCGCTGAATCCGCATGTGGATCGGCTTGCGTTAAGCTGTCTGATGGAAGTGAACGGCAGAGGCGAGGTGGTAAGCCACAGAATTCTGGAGAGCGTCATCAATTCGGATTACCGCATGACCTATACGGCGGTGCGTGAGATTCTGGAGGACGGAACACCTGCGTTATTGGAGCAGTATGCGGAAATTCTGCCTATGCTGGAGGATATGGAGGAGCTGCGGCAGCTTCTGGGAGAAAAAAGAAGAAAACGCGGGTCTGTGAATTTTGATTTGCCCGAATCGAAAATCATTCTGGATGAAAACGGAAAGCCGATTGACATCAAGCCTTATGAAAAAAGCATTGCGACAAATATGATTGAGGAATTTATGCTGGTGTGCAACGAAACAATCGCGGAAAATTCCTTCTGGCAGGAAATGCCGTTCATGTATCGCAGCCATCAGGAGCCGGATGAGGATAAGCTGGAAAAAATGGAGCAGTTCCTGCGCGGCTTTGGCTATTATCTGCGGAAAAAGGACGGGGAGATTCATCCGAGAGAGCTGCAAAAGGTGTTGCAGAAGGCGGAGGATACCGATGAGGAGCGTATTATAACGAGAATGGTGCTGCGGAGCATGATGCAGGCCAGATATACGGCGGAAAACGGCGGACATTTCGGCTTGGCGGCAAAATATTACTGCCATTTTACCTCTCCGATTCGCAGATATCCCGATTTGGAAATTCATCGCATGATTAAAAAAATGCTCCATGGAGAACTGGATGAAAAGGCATCTGCCTATTACCGCAGAAAAATGCCCGATTGGGCAAAGCATTGCTCCAAGCAGGAACGCGTTGCGGAGGACGCGGAACGGGATACGGATGCGCTGAAAAAGGTGGAGTTCATGGAGGATAAGGTTGGTCAGATTTATGAGGGCATCATTTCCGGTGTAACGAACTGGGGGATTTATGTGGAGCTGCCGAATACCATTGAGGGCATGATTGCCCTTTCGCAGATGGATGATGATTATTATGAATTTGACGAGAAGAAAATGCTTGTGTTCGGGAAACGGACGAAGAAAAGCTATCGTCTGGGGGATAAGGTCGTTGTTTCCGTGGCAAAGGTAGACCGCATGATGGGGACGATTGATTTTGTCTTTGAGGAAGAAAATGAGGATTTTCAGGAATAAAGAAATCTGGAATAAAAAAGAAAGGTCAGACTGAGAGAAATCGGTCTGATCTTTTTCTGTAGGAAGTTAATGTTGTTCCAATGTGAAGGTAAGGGAATAGTAGGTTTCCTTTGCATCCTCATCCGGACCGATGGAATAACTATTGTGCTTATCCACATTGTAGCCAACCAGTGTAATTTCCTGTATGATGCGGAGGTTGCCTGTTTCGATGGTGTAACTGCAATAGGGGTGTCTATCCATATAGTTGAGGACGGAGGAAATCCGCTGTGGCTCCTGTGTATCATCGGAGGAGAGAAGCTGACCGCTGATTCGTTCTAAATCCGGATGGAGAAAATCAATCTGCGTACGCAGGAGTGCCATGGCGAGCAGGGGATTTTGCTCCAAAGGGGAAAGGATATCTCCCTCGGTATCCGTGAGGGTATAGGAAAAGGAAGATAGTTTTCCGTTTTCCTCTTGAATGACAGGCTCAGAGCGGACGGCATTCGGAAGAAAAATCAGAAATGAGAGGTCATCTTCGCCTTCCTTCCATTTGCCGTCCTTCGTCAGCGAAGGAAGGGTATCCAGTTCAGCATATTCCAGAAGATGATTATAATTTTCTGCGAATTCCGCAACGGTCAGAGTGTTGCCGTTGGGAAGGATCGTCCAGGTATGGATGAGAAAAGTGAAAATGCCTGCAAACAGCACGATGACAATATAGCCGAAGGCAGAACGCAGACGGAACGGTTTTACTTCATAGCAAAGGTCATTATCCCAAGGCAGAGTTCCTTCTTCGGTATAGATTTCGTAGCATTTATAATTGCGATACAGGCTGTAAAACGGGATGGCATAGCCTTCGCCCACATAGAAAATTTTGACAAGACGCGCAAATGCCTGTGAGCGTGTCAAAAGACTGCCATCCTTCTGATGAACGGAAAGCCCAAAGAGCCATTTGCCGGGAGTTTTGCCCCATTTGGAAAGAAACAGCGGCTCTAAAAGGAAGAGAAACAGCCAGCTGAGATAGGTTTCCAGAAGCATCCATGCGAAAGAGGAATTGCTTGCCTTCATTGGAGAAAAAAAGGAAAGACAAAGGTTAAGAAGCGTGGCAAGCAGCCCAAGGTCAAGACTGCGTGCGAAAAATCTGCGCCAGGGTGCTTTCAATGGTGTCTGCGTTTCGTTTGTTTCGGTGGAAAGAATTACGTCTGTTGTCATAAAAAAGCCTCTCTTTCTATGGCAGAGATACAAGTGTCTGTTATGATTTAGTGTAACAGAAAAAAGACGGGTTGTGTGAAAAATGGGAAGATTGTAAGAAAAGTGTAAGAAACAGGAGGGATATCTTAAAAGGAAGTTTTTTGTAAATAAAATGAAATATTTGTAACCGAATCGTCATTTGATTTTTTTGATAGAATATGATATAGTTATTTCTGCAATAGAAGATTGTCGGGGAGGTGATTCTGTATGGCAAAAGGAAAAGGAACAAAGTTGATTGCGCAAAACAAAAAAGCATATCATGATTATTTCATTGAAGAAACCATACAGGCAGGCATTTCTCTGGCAGGGACAGAGGTAAAAAGTCTGCGCATGGGGAAGTGCAGCCTGAAGGAAAGCTACATCCAGATTAAGGATGGGGAGGCTTTTATCTACAACATGCACATCAGCCCATACGAGCAGGGGAATATCTTTAATAAAGACCCGCTTCGCCCCAGAAGGCTTCTGCTGCATAAAGCGCAGATTCGCAAGTGGGACCATGAGGTGCGTGCGGCAGGGTATACGGTTGTTCCCTTGAAGGTATACTTCGACCGCAGCTATGTGAAGGTGGACATTGCTCTGGCGAAGGGCAAAAAGCTCTATGACAAGAGAGACACCATTGCAAAGAATGATATGCGCCGTCAGGCGGAAAAGGATTTTAAAATCAGAAATCTTACTTTATAAGTTTGTCGTTTACAGCCATTTCACCGAAAAGGCGTGAAGTTTCACGATTTACGGGGATGCAATGGTTTCGACGGGAGTCTTGAAAGTAGGAATAGCCATCCGCGGACCAGTGAACCGCGTCATCAAGCTGGAACCTTTTTTAAAAAGAAACGACAAAAATAATTTTGCACTGGCTGCCTAATTAACGGCGCCTGTCGGCCTTCGGTTTCTCACCGCTGAAGAATCCGGCATCGACTTGGTGGGGCACTTTTCTGCCTAAGCTTTGCGGCAGGGAAAGATTCATGAAGCTACTGAGGGGTAAAGCCTGTCAATCGGCGTTGCAACGAGGGAATGGAAAAAGACTGACTGTGATGGGAGAAGTTCTTATGGATGGGTTTTCGGACAGGGGTTCAATTCCCCTCATCTCCATTCAGAAGCCTTGAAAACATTGGGTTTTCAAGGCTTCCACTTTTTGGAGTAATCAAAAAAGTAATCAACGAGGGCTTAATTTGCCCGGAATTCCGGGATTTGGCTCAAAATATCTTGTTTTACTTCAATCGTTTTTCTGTTACGGTGGTAATGCGTTTCTGTACAGAGAATATCTGTATGCCCCATAACATCCTTGATTAACCTATGGTCTATGTTGTTGTCCAGCAGGATAGAGCCATAGGTTTTTCTGATTTTATGGGGAGATTTCGGATAAATCTCTAGCTTTTGGCAAATGGTGCGAAGTCTGGAACGGACGCTGTTTGTTGTCAGCCGCCCGCTTCGTCCCATGAAGACATATTCGCCGAAAGGATTCAGCAGGCGGATTCTTTTCAGGAGCCAGGCATAATCAGCAGGAACCGGAATGGTTCTGACACCTGCTGCGGATTTCGGAAAATCCTTTACTTCATAAACATTTTTTCCTGCTTCGTTTTTGTATCTGGTTTCCGTTCTTCTGACCTTTACAGAGAGTTCATCAAAATCTTCATGTTTCAGGGCAACCAGTTCGCCAACTCTGAGTCCTGTTACGAATATCAGACAGATAGCCAGGTTTGTAGAATCAGGATTCTTCATCAGATAATCCAGAATCAACTGCATTTCCTGATCATTGTATACCTCCTGGTAATCCTCTTTGATCGTCTTTTTGAATGTAGTGTCGGTCAGATCCAGACGTTGAAATACATCCTCTGCGGTAAAGCTGATGAGATCCGTTGCACTTGCCCGCTTCAGGAAACCTCTGGTGAGAGATTTCAGATTGGAAAAGCTCTTAGCGGTCAGATGATAGATAGATATCTGTTCTTCCAGAAAGTCGATAAGGTCACGCTTGTCCAGGTGTTTTAGCTTCTCTTTGCCAAAGACGCTGTAATGCCGCTGGAAAATTCTGAGATTACGCTCATAGGTTGATTTTTTTATTTTTCCCAGAGATAATCGCCGGTCATTCCATTCAGAGAAGACATCCTCAATCGTGGGATTTTCTTCTAAATTTCTGTAGAAGGAAATGATCTCATTATGAAGGGAGGCTTCACTTTTCCGTTTGATTAAGGTTCGACCATTTTTGCCATAGGGAAGATAAGTACGCCAGAAGGCATCTTTCCCTTGCCAGATTTTTTGTGTATGTTTACTTAGATACGCTTCGCGCTTTTGCATATCAATCGCGCGTTCCACATTTCCTATATCAAGCATACCATTGGATGCGAGATACTGCAAGATTTCGTCAGAATTTCGATTTTTCATGATTATAACAAGGAGCCTGAGATTTTTCTATGTGCAAATGCTCCTATCCTTTCTTCAAGCTGAGAACCGATTCTGCATATGGTTCTGAATTGATGTCAGGAAGGGCGTAGGGAAGCGGCTTTTGCGCCAATGTTCCGATGTAAATTTTTAGGGATGAATGGTTTTATAATAAAATTCCTGCCATCTCACTTTGCTAAGGGTTTGTATTTTTGCAGATCAGAAGCCTTTAGCAATACGACTTGAAATCTCATGATATATGCACAAAAAATTTATATTTTATTGATAAAGATACAGAAGTTCATTGGGATGATTACAGCAAGTTTGTGCTGAATTTCCGCGTTTTGCTCTTATGTGCTCTGTATTTTTTGAAATTAGTTTTATACATAGACCTGCATACAATGGTGCCCGATTGGTGCCCAGCCTGTTTTTCGGAGGATATTGCCTCGGTCTATGTCAGGAAAGTCCACAGGTATTTAAATAGAGCATTTAAATACCTGTGGAAATTTTGATTGCCTTAAGAAAGATTGCATGTTTTTGGTTAAACCATCAGTCTGTCAGCCGAATTCCTCTGTATCCTCGAGAATCCTGACCGTTTGTACGCTTGATAGGCGAAACAGAGGGCATGCTCTTTATGATTCCGGAAAAAGTACGGCTAAACTCTGTTCGATTCAGAATTTCCTGCCCTTCTGCAATGCATTTTTCCTGATATGTCTGAAAGAGCTCATTTGTAGCTGTTTCTGCATCATCATCCAGAATACAGCAGTTCTGGATAAAATCAGTTATAAAGACAACAGATTTCCTGGAGTCCTCTGTCTGATATTCGGGTGGAATCTGTGTCCGTGTTACAGAAAAATTGTTTTCCATTAGGTCTCTGTAAGCATCGATTGCCTGTGAAACAATATACGGCGCTTCAAGCAACAGCTGCTGATAGAGTTGTTCCTTTCTTCTTTCCTCTGGAACTGCCGCTGAAAAGGGGATGATAACCATGCGGTTGAGCAGAGCCTCCTCGTTGGACATGTTGGGAATGCGGATAGGGTGATTTCCAACGAAAATATACAGAGGCTTTTTATAAATCGTTTTCGGATTTTTGTATTTCGCCTCTATTTTTATGGAGTCGTTCCCGACCGCCTGCTTGATTGTGCCGATAGCGGCAGCGGGCAGGGGAGCATCTGGCAAATCCGGACATAAGCAAATACGCTTATCTTCGATATTTGCCATTGCAAACTTGCTCCCTAATTCCTGAATACCGGAAATATTGACGACCTGATCATGCCCCAGAAGTTCAACCAGAAATCTCGAGAACTGCGTTTTTCCGCTGTTGGAAGGTCCGAGTAATGCATAGAATACCTTCGCTTCGTATCCGGTGATTGCCAGACCGATGAGCTCTAACAGCTGGCGACGAATATCAGGATTTCCGGCACTGATATCCTCCACAAACTGCTCAAAGACAGGTCCATCGGTCGCATGGATCAATTCATCATAGAAAATATCCAGATAATGAAAGAATCCATCTTCCGGACAATGTGGGTAAAACTCCATGGTTTCGAGATCCAGCGTTCCGTCATTGAGGTTTAGCTTATGTAACGTGGGCGGAAATTCCTCTTGCTGTTGAATGGTAGAATCAATGAGCAACAGCTCGTAGATTTCCTGATATTCATGCCGGGTCATGCAGAAATCCAAATGATTTTCCGAGAATAATCTGTGTAAGATTACACGACTTTCCTGGGCGTTCAGACGATTCCAGCAAGGGGATGAAAATTCACAGAGGTCTCCCTGATATACCATCAGAGTTAACTTCTCTTTTGCAAAGTCTTTCAGGGAAACTAGATTCAGATTGTCCTGTTTTTTCGCCAAACCCTGTGATAAATCCGGGATACCCAGAGGAAGCTTTTTGGGCTTTTGCAGAATAGCACCAAATTCCGAATATACCCTTCTTATTACTCGAAGCCCTCTGTAAATCTCCTCTTCGTTTTTCTTATAGTGGAAAAGAGAAAGGGGATAAGGCATACTTTCTGTAGAGAGACCAGTAAAAGGTTCATTTTTCGGTGCTGATGGAGAGAAAGGGGGGAGCAATTTTGATTGCTCCCGATCTTTTTCACTCATTCGATTTCACCTCCCATCAGGTAAGAAATCATATTGGAAGATTCATCAGAGCCTTCCTCATTATTGGTTTCCTTTTTGAAATCTACACAATCAATATGCTGAGATGAAATCTGAAATCTGGCGTGCATTGCTTTTGCTTCAGAGATAAAAAGCTTATTAATTTCCATTTCCTGAGCAAGAATAACAGATTTACATTCTGCATCAAATTTTGCATAAAGCATGAGAGGAATCTCTACATAGTCTGGCTTATTGATTTTTTCAAGATTTTTGGGAGGAGTGATCATTGCAATACACTGCAATGTGTTATCACCTTCCTCGGAGTTGCTGAGTTCACCCCAATTTTCTGTAGATAAAACAAACCAGGATTGACGGGATTTATGTTGTTTTCGCATAATGAGTTGAAAAGGGAAGGAATTCTTATCCATATAGGAATCGTTTATTCTTACCCATAGATGTGAAACTTCCAGCGGTTTTCCATAGCCATAAAACAATAAATTGCCTTCCCCATTCTTGATAAGCCCAAATACGCCGGGTTTTCCTTTGTACAGGGCATCTAGTGCAGATGTAGTTGATAATTTTGTTTTTACGTTCATAATTAATTCTCCTCTCATATAGAAAAAGTGTTTTTAGTTTTTCTGAACGGCCATTCATTGAGCATAGTATAAACCAAAATTTGTCTTCTATTGAGTGTAAAAAAATGACGCAAAAAAAAGTTAAAATTTACTCTTTTTAAATATTAAATAATATGATAAAATAAAAATTTATTTAAATTTAAAAATCCGCTGATAAATATCAGCGGATTTTTATAACTATTTTACTTTTATTACATAGTGGTTAGACAGTAAGATTTAAAATGGATTCGAGTTATCCTTTTTCAACTGTGCGGAGATTTTATTATAAAGTTCTTCACTACTTAATCTACGGGGTAGTTTTTCCTCTTCTAATTTGTTGAGAAGTGGCAGTTGTTTTGTGAAAGCTCTCTCTGTTATTGATCGAACTAATTTAAGTATTTTTTGCCTGGAATAGTAATAGCTAAGAGATTCCGGATAGAAATTTTCAAGGATTTCTGCACTATTATCTAATTCCGTCCTTAAGAGTTGGTTTCTATTTTCTGATAATAATTTTTCAGATTTCTTGAATTCCTCCTCTCGTTGTTTGCTAAATTCGGAAAGATAATAAAACCATTTTCTAATTGCCTCTTCCTGCGCCGTGCGATAGTCAGAATGTATTTTTTCAAATTCTTCGTCTATAAGGGTATCTATAAAAGAGATATCGTCTGGATGAGCGTGTGCTATTTTTTCAGAAGTTTGTTCGAATAAATCATAATTCCTTTGGTAGCGGATAGATTTTAACAAATGCATGACACCCGGAAATTTAAAGACATCTTCTACTAAAGGTTTGGCGGTGCGATAGCGTTCCCAAAACGTACAGTAGATATCTTCCGGATCAGGGTATTCTTCTGGAAATTCACTATTATCTATATTGTATTGTAGATTTGAGCAGATGTTCTCAATAATCCAATTATATTTTTCTTCACATTCTGCATGTGTTATTTTTTTGCGAAAATCTCGATAGACAGTGCTGCTGTTTTCTGGAGAGTACTTATAAGATCTGAAATTACAAAAATCGAGGAACAGTTCTTTTCCATTTTCATTAAAACACCATTCATTAGAGTCATTTTTAAAACAATCAACAGGGACGGATATTCGAAGAAGGAAATCTTCAAATTTTTTGCGATATTGATCACGCTCGCTTTTGTAACTGGAATCACGAGAAATGTGCAATTCTTCGCAGACATCCTTTAATGAATAACATTCTTTTATATTTTCCAAAGTATTTCACCTCCAAATAATGACTGCTTTCATTATATAATATCTTCACAAAAAGAAAAGCTTTTCTTGTAAGGATAGTAGGACAGATGGGCGGATGGGCAGGTATAAATTAGGATTTACAGGGTTTTTAACAGGATATATCCCTATAAAATAGTTTTGATTTGCCCATCCGCCCATTCGCCCACTACATATTTCTGTGTATAAATGTCTGTAGTCCAGACTTTGGAACTCTCCAGAGCTTTCCGATTCGAAAAGCCGGCAGTTCTCCGGAGTTTACCAGTTTATAAAAGGTCGATTTTCCAATGAACAGGTAATTCATACATTCTTTCGGACTGAGACAGTCATTCTCGATTTCCATTTCATCCAGGTCAAAAAGACCATAGTTGTTCTTGCTATTCATAAAAATTCCTCCTTTAGATGTTATCTGCTCTGAGGTTATTGTTTTGTATTTTATAGGACTGTTTTGTGTTATCTAGTGTTATTTTGCACTTTTACAATCATGTATTTTTTATAGGATAAAGCTGATTCCTTGCAATTACCGGCAATGACGAAAAAGAAAAATTTTCTGTTTTCTGCGTAAAAACCGATATGGTCAATCTGTAAAACAGAAAAACGGTACGATTTGATAAAAAAGGAAAGGAGAGATCATCCATGCTGAAACTGATTTTAACTGTCCTGCGCGACATCCTCTGGGAAATCGCAATGGGATTGATTCAGACCAGAGTAACCGCCTGACACCAGATACCAGAAAGAGAGGAGTGACTTGCCAATGAAAAACTGACACCCGCTTCCAAAGAAATTTGGAGTATATTGATTGCCGGCGTTGCGGCAGCTTTATGTGCAGCAGTCGATATTATTTTAAAGGATGATGAAAATGAAAATTTTAAAACTGGAACCAAATGAAGCACCCGTTGCGGTGGAAATCGAAGGCAGTCTGGCATCCATGCAGTCCGTTGTTGGCGGCAGGATACAGGCTGTTTTTCCTTTTCCGGAAGAAGTTGCACTCATCTGCAACGAGGAAGGAAAGCTGATGGGACTGCCCTATAACCGCGCTTTGCGTCACGAAGAAACCGATGAAGCGTATGACATCATCTGCGGCACCTGTTTTCTTTGCGGTGCACCTGCGGATTGTGACAACTTTACAGACCTGACACCAGAGCAGATGCAGAAGTACATGGAATATTACAGACAACCCGAGCGATTTCTGAAAATCGGCAGCCATATCATTGTGATAAAAGAGGAGAGATAAGGAGGATACCTATGGAAACAACATTCAACTGTGATCTTTGCGGTACGCAGCACCCGATTACGGAAGAGAACGAAATGGATGGATTATTGATCTGCACAGACTGTATGATGGAGGAAACAGAGGTTTGCCAGCATTGCAGTACGCGTATCTGGCGCGGAGATAATGCAGGCGATGCGGTCACACCCTTATGTCAGTCCTGCTATGATATGTACTACACGCGCTGTAGTGACTGCAACGAAATTCTCTACGAAAGCGATGTCTACTACATGGATGATGATGAGGATACGCCTTATTGCTATCACTGTGCGGAAAACTATCGGCGATGTAGCGGCATCCACGCATATTCCTACAAGCCAAAACCTATCTTCCGCGGAGAAGGCATGCGCTTCTTTGGTGTGGAACTGGAGATTGACGAGGGCGGTGAGCTGGAAGCCAATGCAAAGGAGCTGCTGAAATTAGCGAACAGCGAAGCGGATGAGTTCATCTACTGCAAGAGCGACGGCTCTCTTTCTGAAGGCTTTGAAATCGTATCGCATCCATTTACGCTGGATTATCACATCAACGAATTTCCTTGGGATGAAGTTCTGCATCGTGCGGTGGAACTGGGGTATTTATCACACAGCACGGATACAGCAGGCTTACATATCCATGTCAACCGCACTGCTTTCGGTGCTACGGAAGAGGTGCAGGACAGAAGTATCACAAGAATTCTGTATTTCATGGAAGCGAACTGGAATGAGCTTCTGCGTTTCTCTCGTCGTACGCAGTATCAGATGAATCGCTGGGCAGCAAGGTATGGCTATAAGGAGCATCCTGCTGACATTCTGGACCACGCCAAGAAAGGCTATGGCGGCGGACGATATTCCTGTGTAAATCTCCAGAACTACAATACCATAGAGTTCCGCATCTTCCGCGGCACTCTGAAATATAACACCTTTATCGCCACATTGCAGATGGTTAATCATATCTGTGATGTGGCGCTTGTCTTTTCTGACGAGGAAATCAGAAACTTATCGTGGAGCAGCTTTGTAGCGGACATCCCGAAGGAGACATATCCCGAGCTGATTCGCTATTTAAAGGAAAGAAGATTGTATATCAATGAACCTATGGAAACGGAGGAGGAAATCTGATGTGTTGTCTTTATGGAATGATGGACTATAAGAAGAAATTAACAAGCTGGCAAAAAACGCATATTATCTCTGTGCTGTCTGCTTTTTGTGAAGCAAGAGGAACGGATGCAACCGGCATTGCTTACCAGACCAGCGGCAGATTACATATCTATAAACGCCCTGTTGCGGCGCATCGGATGCGGTTTCGTATCCCTGAAAGAGCAAGCCTGATTATGGGGCATACACGCATGACAACGCAGGGCAGTGCCAAGCGAAACTACAATAATCATCCGTTTCGTGGACGCATCCGAAACAATGATTTTGCCCTCGCGCATAACGGTGTTTTGCAGAACGATGTATCTCTGCGGAAGAAAAAGCATCTGCCCAAATCGAAAATCCAGACAGACAGCTATGTAGCGGTGCAGCTGCTGGAGCAGAACAGAGCCCTTGACCTGAACAGCCTGAAAGAAATGGCAGAACAGGTCGAGGGCTCCTTTGCGTTTACGGTGATGGATTTACAGAATAATCTTTATTTCGTCAAGGGCGACAATCCCCTCTGCATTTATCATTACCCCAAAACAGGGATGTATCTTTACGCTTCTACGGAAGAGATTCTGCAAAAGGCTCTCGATGCCCTACATCTGCCTTTGGAGAAAGCTGAAAAAATCAATGTGTCCTGTGGAGAGTTGCTCAAGATTGACAGCAGCGGCAATATCACCAGAGGCTCCTTCTGCAACGATCATCTGAAAGCTTCCTATTATAATTCTTATGCCACTCACCCTTGGAGCTGGCGATGCGGCTATGATATGGCATATATTGAGACCTACTATGGGACAAGTTACATCGAAGAGCTGAAATCCGTAGCCGGGGCGTTTGGCTATTGTGCGGATGATGTGGAACATCTGCTGGAGGAAGGCTTTACACCGGAAGAACTGGAGGATTATTTCTACGGATGCGAATGTTAAAAGTGTTTCGTTAGGGTTCTCCTGTTAAATGGAACGTTCCAAAATAGGAAAACCAATGCAAATGGGACACATTTTTGCTGTTTCAATCAGGTATACCCTAATGGGACAAAAAGATGGAGGAAGGCTGCCCCTTCCTTTATTTTTTGCAATGGAAGGAGAAATGCTTATGAAAATCGGATATATCAGAGTAAGCACAGTAGAACAGAATACCATTCGGCAGGAAACGATGATGGAAGCCTTGGGTGTGGATGAAATTTATATGGATAAGGTCAGCGGTAAGAATACCAACCGCCCGGAGCTGCAGAAAATGCTGCACTATGTGCGGAAAGGGGATACCGTTATCGTGGAATCGATTAGCCGCTTCGCAAGAAATACGAAAGACCTTCTGGAGTTGGTCGAACAGCTGACTGCAAAAGAGGTGGAATTTATTTCTCAGAAGGAATCTATTGATACATCTACTCCTGCCGGAAAATTTATGCTGACGATTTTTGCCGCGGTTGCCGAACTGGAACGAGAATATATTCTCCAACGCCAGAGGGAAGGCATTGCAGAAGCAAAGAAGCAGGGAAAATATCAGGGAAGAAAAGCAAAAGTCCATCCCGATGCAGAAAAGGTTATCAAGAAGTGGAAAGAAAAAGAAATCACCTCCACTGCGGCAATGCAGCTGCTGGGGGTGAGTAAAACGACATTTTATCGGATGGTGAGAAAATTTCCTTAAAGGAAGTTTACTTGTATCTCCGTTCCTTCCTTGTTATACTGAAAGCAGCAGGGGGGTGTACGAGATGGAACGAGTGGATACATTCAAAGAGGGCAAGGTTTATCTTGTCTATGATGCAGAGCATCACCGTATGGCGGTGGAAAAGCATTTGCAGGGGGATTTTCGGATTTATGAGCAACTGCAGGCATTGCCGCATTTGTATCTGCCGCAGCTATATGCGGTTTCCTATACGGAGGACGAAACGATCGTATGGGAGGAATATATCACAGGGAAATCGTTGGAGCAGATTCCTGCAACGGAAAAGCAGGTGACGAAATGGCTGTTCGAGCTTTGCGATGTGCTGCGGTTTCTGCATCAGCATCATATCCTGCATCGGGATATCAAGCCTTCCAATCTTCTGCTTGGCAGTGACGGTCATATTCGCCTGATTGATTTTGATGCGGCGCGAGAGGAAAAGGAACAGGCGGAAATGGATACGCGCCTGCTTGGCACACGCGGCTATGCACCACCCGAGCAATATGGCTTTGCGCAGACGGATGAACGGGCAGATATCTATGCCCTTGGCGTTACGGCGAAGGAGTTGCTTGGTAAAGCGGCAAAAAAGCGGCGTTGGAAGCATATTCTGAAAAAATGTACGGCATTGGAGCCTAAGAAACGGTATCATCATGTTTGGCAGATTACATGGGCAATTCGCTTCGGGCAGATTCGCCGCAGGCTGTTGTATCCCTTGATGATTGTGTGGCTTACGCTTGTGACGGGCTTTGCAGTATGGAGCTATGCAGTGGATACGGATTTTCGGGAGGTAATGAATGTCGTTGTTTTCACTTCCTACCGGGATAGTGTTTTTGCTACGGTGGATATCAAACAGATTGAACAATCGAATGTGAAGCTGTTTGTGTTTTCGGGGGATGAGAAGGAAGTGTATGACCGATTGAAAGAAAAGTATCCTAATGTGAATTTTATCTCCACAGGCTATTGCACGAATCAGGGATATCTGCTGTTCGGGATGTTTTCCAGAACATATAACTACGATACAGGGAAAACATATTATAATTATAAAGGATTTAAAGGGCTTTGTTATATTAAGGGAGGGGGAGAAGTCGCTATAATTCCGCCCGAGATGTGCGATTCGTATGCTCCTGCGGTCTTAAAGCTATATCACCTGGATGTTTTTGATACAAACATCTTTTAATCCATATTTTCATAGAAAAAGGGTACCGACTTAGGCATAGTCGGTACCCTTCTTTATTCCAATACTTCAATTTCATGATCATATAGCACTTCGTTTGCCCCTACAATATCCATTTTCTGATTGATAGCAAAGAGCAGAAGTGCATCCCTTCTGTCACGGGGATATAGCTCCCGATAGCCTGCCTGTTTCAGAAGCTTTTGTGTTTCCTCTGCATTTAATTCCAAGCCAAACGCCAACGCAATGACCTTGTCCCGAGAGGGAAATTTCTTTCCGTTAAAAATTTGATAGACATAGGATTTATTCAGATTTGATTTTTTTACAACATCCGAAACCTGACAGCCCTTTTTCGGAAGCCACTCATTGAGACATTCCGCAAGGGTGTTCAGATGCATTTCCCCCTGATTGCGTTCCATATAATCCAGAATATTTTTTGCATGTTTGATTTCATTCATCAATTCAGCTGTATCTTTCATTGCTCTCACCTCTGCCACCAGTATAGCATACCTGCGGCGGAAAAGAGTGTACTGCGAGTGTACTTTTTCAGAAGAAAAATTATTTATAATAGCGGAAAAGGTGTCAGCGTTCCTTCATTAGAAACAGCTTCAGAACTTCTTCCGCCAGAGAAAGCTCTCTCGGCGTGCAGCGGTTTAGTAAATCAATGACGGCGGAAGGATCGCCTGCTGCTTCTTCATCCCCGAAGATGATGTATTCCATCGGAAGGTGCATGGAATGGGAAAGCTTGATAAGGGTATCAATGGACATCTGGGACGTGCCGACCTCAAGTTGCCCGTAATAGCCGGAGCCGATGTCTGCTAATTCGGACATTTTTTCTCGGGTCAAGCCAAGCTCCTGTCTGCGCTTGCGTAAACGATGCCCGATTTCGATTAACTGCTGTTTTTCCATGACGCTTCACCACCTGTTTTTTGTTTGGTATTTCTATTGTAAAATATGTGGAATCACGATAAAATATGCTATAAGATAACAAAAAACGATATCTAACATAAAGATTGAAGGGGGGAAGCTATGTATTGTAAATTTTGCGGAAAGAAAAATCCGGATGGGGCGGTATTTTGTAAGGAATGCGGCAAAAACCTTTCGGGCATGAAAGATGTCGTGAAAAATGTACCTGTCCTACAGGAACAGCAGGAGACAGAAATTGTAGGGGACTTTGATATTTTTTCGTGTCCATCCTGTAGGGCGGACAGTGAATTCTGTTATCCTATGGTGAAAACAAATGTGAAAACCTCAGGCGGCGGCTATAGCTTTTGGAATGGATGCTGTGGGCTTATTTTATTAGGTCCTTTGGGACTACTTTGCGGAGCTTGCGGCGGTTCAGTAAGAACAAAGGTGCGGAGTGAAACATGGTGGGTTTGCCGCCAATGTGGAAAAGAATTCATGTCCAAGCAATCTGCTCTGGAAAAAGCGAATACGTCCATGTTGATGGCGGCACTCTATTCATTTTTTATCTGTTGGCTGATTGGGAACAGCATAGATGGTTCGATTGATTTTTGGATTCTTGCCATTTTTGTTCTGGTTGTTGTGGGGCTCTGGTTTTCTATTTATAAGGCATTGCAGGACAGCACAGGTAGGCAACTTCGGGATTTGCTGACAGAGGGAGAACAGAGTTCTTTCTGGCTGAGGTATTGTGGACTTTGTGCCGCAAGTGTGATTATTGGGTTTGCTTTGGGGGTTCATGCCATTGGATAGGAAAAGGGTATATGAGAAGCTGATGCAGATAGGCACATCCTCTGGATGTCATCAGAAGCCGGAACGAAGCTTTTTTTATCATGGGTATCAATTTCCTGTTTGTGCAAGGTGTACAGGGGTTGTGCTGGGGCAGTTTGCCGGAATGGTGCTATTTTTTATCTATCCATTTCCGCGAAAATGGTTCGGCTTTTTGCTGTTTGTCATGTTTTTTGATTGGTTTGTGCAGAGAATGGAGATTCTGGAATCGACGAATCTGCGACGTTTGCTGACGGGAATGTGCTGTGGCTATGCGCTCGGACAGTTTTATGTGTGGGTGTTGCTGAAAGGATTTTATTATGTATATGGTTTAGTGGGAGGAAGGATATGATTTGCACAAAATGCGGAAATAAGGTGGTGGAAAATGTCGTTTTCTGCACGAAATGCGGAAGGAAAATCGAACGGATACAATGTCCGCATTGTGGAAAAGCAGTGGATAAGAATGCGGTTTTCTGCTCCGAATGTGGAAAAAGGATAACAGAGAATCTTGCTGTGCAGGAAGAGGTTGTAGAAAATGTGGCTGTAGAGGCGGAAGAACAGGCAGAGAAGATAACAGCGAGGGATAATGCGGAAGAAGTAAGAAAGATGAATCTCTTTGAGAAAATAGAAGCCTATCAGCAGCGGGGGCTGGAGTATACAGAAGATTATCGACAGCTTTTAAAAAAGGAAAAAAGAGCTTATTTTTTCTGGAAATTAAAATATTTTATATTCAGCGCAGGGTTTTTATTCGGGATATATATGATGGCGTTATCAAGGCTATCTTATAAATACAATGCCAGTGATGGCAGTGATAGGGTATTAATCATTGTGGGGGTAATCCTGTTGATGGGCATGATTTTGAGTGGTCAGGGCTTTATTTGCACAAAAACTGATAAGAAAATGGGAGAACTGCTTGCAATAGAAGATACAGAAGCAGAGGATGACTATATATCAGATAATTTTGAGAAAAAAAGAAAGGGCTTTACGATATATGCGGTATGTACAGTGTTTAGCTTTATTTTAGCAATGATTATATTGGCAATAGCCGGAGAAGGAGTTTTGAATGCATTGATTCTTTTTGGGATTCTGAATCTTCTAATATGCACGGTCTGGACTTTTGGGATTGGTTCCGTTGTTGTCATAATTATTTTGTTTGTGATAGGGGTTGTACTTACGAATTTTTATGATGAATTGCTGATATTTTATCTGGATCAACTGTATGAATCGGAGATTGTAAGGAACACATCCTACCCGGAATTATGTATGAGAATAAGATTTTGATGTAATGCGGTAAAGGATGGTTTGGAAGCAAAGGGGGAAATGATATGATTTGTAAGAAATGTGGAAGTGAAGTGGCAGAGGATGATGTTTTCTGCATGCAATGCGGCGAAAAGATAGAGCGTCCGCAATGCCCACATTGTGGTGCGGAGGTGGATGAGGATACAGTTTTCTGCTCCAACTGCGGCGAAAAGATTGGACAGGAACGATGCCCATACTGCGGAGGTGAACTTGAAGAGGACAGTAAATTCTGTGTTTTCTGCGGTGCGAAGACGGATGGAACGGAGCCTGCAAAGCCGCAGATAACAGTATCCAAACCGCAGACGGCAACAGAGCAGAGCACCCCGAGATATGAAAAACGACCGGATACGGATACAAAAGGGGCATGGGCAATCGGGGCTGCAATTATTCTGGTTGCTATCATTGCGATTGCATGCCTTGGAATGGGAATGGATGGTACAGAAGAAGACGGCGTTGCAGAAGATGGATATTTGACAGATGAAACGTATGACGATGATAAAGATTTCGCTTGGTTAAATGAGGATTTCGATGATTATCTGGGCAATTGGGTCGCATATCTGGATAACGGAAAACCGATTTATTTCAAAATCTGGAAGGATGCAGGAAAATATTGGTTCAGTATGGATGCCAGTACGCCTTCCGTTGTACTCTACTCGACAGCAGAAATTACTTATATTGATGAGGACTTAGGGGTGGCATCCGGAGAATCTGAGGATGAATATTATTATTTAAGCGCTGTGTTTGATTTCATGGATGGGGCAATGATTGTGAGTACACAGATAATTGAAAAAACCTCAGATTATGATTTGGAGCTTGAGGATTTGGAATGTCAACCTTGGACAGAGGCGGATGAAGCGGTGTTGAATGAATACATATTTCCGGAAAGTCATTTTCAGTATCTGAAAGAATGGGAATTGGAAGGTCTATCCAAAGAGGAATTGAAAATTGCCAGAAATGAAATCTATGCGCGTCATGGCAGAATGTTTCAGGATGACAGCCTACAGGCATATTTCAATTCCTGCAGCTGGTATACGCCCTCTATCGCACCTGAGGATTTCAAGGAAAGCATGTTGAATGAGGTTGAGATTGCCAACAGGGATCTGATTGTTTCCTATGAGAAGGAAATGGGGTATCAGTAAATATGAAGAATACAGGGAAGTTAGGCTTTTTGCTTCTGCTCACGTTCGTCTTTATCCTGACAGGATGCCATGCGAAGCAGGCGGAAGGTCAAGCGGAAACAGTGGTGAAACAGAAAGAGATAAATCAGACAGAAACGGAGGAGGTAGAAGAAATCGAACAGAAAAACGGGTATCTTGTGGTAATCGATGCAGGGCATCAGACGAGAGGCAATGCAGAGCAGGAGCCGATTGGTCCGGGCGCAGCGGAAACAAAAGCGAAGGTTGCCGGTGGGACAAGCGGTGTAGTGAGCGGTCTGCATGAATATGAAATAAATCTTCTGATTGCACAGGCATTGCAGGTGGAACTGGAAGGGAGAGGATATGAAGTTTTCATGACGAGAACAGAAAATGATGTGAATCTCAGTAATGCGGAACGGGCAATTTTTGCGAATGAAGCAAATGCGGATGCATTCGTGCGTATTCATGCAAATGGTTCGGAGGATTCTTCTGTAAATGGGGTGATGACAATATGCCAGACACCGCAGAATCCCTATAATGGAGCATTGTATGCACAGAGCAGTGCACTTGCAGAGAACATTCTGGACTGCCTGACTGCACAGACAGGAGCAAAGAAACAATACGTCTGGGAAACAGATACCATGAGTGGTATTAACTGGTGTCAGGTGCCGACAACAATTGTGGAGGTCGGGTATATGACGAACCCTGAGGAGGACAGGCGTATGGCGGATACGGCATATCAGCAGAAAATTGCCTGCGGTATTGCAGACGGATTGGATGGGTATTTCGCATTACAGGAGAAGGAATCAGGAAAGGATAAGGAGGATACTGAGAATGGATGATATTTATTACTACTATTTGTGCATGAGATATATGTTTGGAGCCTTAATACCATGGCTTATTTTTCTGGTAGCTGTTGTTGTTGCAATGTGGAAAATTTTTAAGAAGGCGAACAGACCCGGTTGGGCAGCAATCATTCCTTTTTATAATACATACACGTTGTACGATATTGTATGGGGAAACGGCATTAAGTTCCTACTGCTTCTGATTCCTATTTATAATATCGTTTTGACTATTCAGACAAATCTGCGACTGGCAAAAGCCTTTGGAAAAGGTACAGGCTTTGGTGTAGGCCTGACGTTCCTTGCACCGATATTTTTTCTGATGCTTGGTTTCGGGAAAGCAAAATTTGTTGGTTTGGATGGTGCAGCAGAGCAGAATCGGGTTGTTGATATGAATGGATATTCTGAGCCTAAGACGGTGGAATGCGTGATTCCTGTGGCAAAGCCTGCGGAACAGGCAGAGCAGACAGCAATGCCGCAGAAAAAGGCAATGTTCTGTGCACAGTGTGGTACAAAGCTGGAAGGTGGGAACTTCTGCCCGAAGTGCGGCAACCCTGTGAAGAAGTAATGGAAATTTTGAGCAGTTATTGCTGTTGTCACATTGATGCGCAGAGGGTAATACTGTTACAAGATAATGAATAATAATATCTGTGCGAGTGAGAGGGGAGAAGACTATGAACAAAGAAAAAGGCATGTTGAGTAGAATAGTTGCATTATTTTCAAAATTTATGCTGATGATTGGCGTTGTTTTGGCATTTTATAAATTACCGGGTATCCTTGCCGAAAAAATCAGCTATAGAGAACTGAAAAGAAGAACAATCAAACAGGATTTGACGGAGGAGGAATAAGGTTTGAAAGATATAAATTTCGATAATATAAATCTTTTTGAAATTTTTACTAAAAAATATAACCAGGAGATGAAGGGAATGAATCATGCGAACCTAGTTATTGCGGGGAAAACAGGTGTAGGAAAGAGTACATTAATCAATGCTGCATTCAGAGAGGATATTGCCCAAACAGGTATGGGCAGACCTGTTACAGATGAAATGAGAGTATATGAAAAAAAGGATTTTCCTTTGAGAATATACGATACGATGGGACTGGAATTAGACGAAGAAAGACGCGAAAAATCCCTAGAGGAAATCAGACGCACATGCCAAGAAGGAAAACTGAGTAATGATCCTGATAAAATGTTACATGCAATGTGGTACTGTGTTGACAGCAACAGTGACAGATTTGAGCAGTTTGAGGCGGATTACATTAACGGTATTTCAAAGGATTTGGATGTTATACTGGTTTTAACTAAGAGTTTCCGAAGAAAACATACAGACAATATGATTCGGGAAATAGAAAAAGAATATCCGGGCTTACAAGTAAAAAGTATACAGAAAGTCCTGGCACAAGATGAAGATATTGAGGAATGTGATGAGGACGAAAAACCAAAGAAGGCTTTTGGTGTGAAGAATTTGGTTGAGGCTACAGCACAGATTATTCCGGAATCTGCACAAAAAGCATGGTGCAATGCACAAAAGGCATCGATGGAATTAAAGGTGAAGAGGGCGCATGTACTTGTTATGTCAAGTGCTGCTGTAAGTTTTGGAGAAGGCTATATTCCTCTGCCTTTTTCTGATGCTTTTGCGCTTGTACCAACAGAGATTGCAATGTTTGCAGGTATTAATGCTATTTTCGGTATTTCGGTATCGGATTACTTGCTTCAGTCAATCGTGACTTCCTTAGTGGGGACAGCAGGAGCCACATTTGCAGGAAGAACGATTGTATCCAATCTGTTAAAAATGATACCTGGTGTTGGAACGGTAGTAGGTGGAACGATTAGTGGCACAACAGCTTCTGCTCTTACTATAGCATTAGGGGAAGCCTATATTACAATTATGAAGATGATTTCGGAAGGCGAAATTGATGAGCATGCTCTTGAAACAAAAGAAGTTCAAGATAAAATGCAAGGTATCTTTAAAGAAAACTTGAAAAAGAAATAAATTAACAAAATAACAAGGTACATACTATCCCCTGTCGGCATCTATCGGCAGGGGATTTTTATGCCCATACTTCCTCTATCTCATACTTTAGTATGATAGTAATCTGTTGGAAAAGCTGGTATAATGCAGGTGAATTTGGAAATGTGTCGAAAAAAATACAGCCGCATGGCTGTTTGAGATAAAGCAAAAGGAGTAAAAAGAAGGAAGGGATCTTATGAAAAAGAAATGGATCAGCGCACTGGTGTGCATGGCGATGGTGCTGTCGCTCCTGCCGGCAGCGGCATTTGCCGAGGACGGCGAAACCGTAGCAACATCTGTTACGATGGGCTATTCCACAATCCTCGAGAACGATGGAATTTATGTTCCTGCAGAGGGTGATATTCAAGGAGGACCACCTGCCCAATACCGTGTTGCAGACAGATTTGTACCTGCAGAAGAGACAAAAGTTCCTGAGGGGGTATATTGAGTATAACAACGGAACGATTATCGTTCATGGAGATGTTACCTTTACAAGTGCTGGCAGTTCGCCTATTTATGTTAAATCCGGAACACTTACGATTACAGGTGATGAGGATGCTTCTTTAACATTAAAATGTACAAGTGGCGGCAGTCCCGTTCAAATTAGTAGTGCAAACACTTCTGCTAATCTTGTACTTGCTGGCGGTGTAAATTTTACAGCTACACGTGAAAGCACTGTCCTTGCAATAGGAAGTTATAGTAAAAATAATTTTGAAACTGCTGAAAATTATAGCGGTGATATATATTTATCATCAAAGTCGAGGGCTATAAATGGCGGTAATGTAAATTTAAAAACAAGCAGAAGTATAAGCCTTTCAAACAACGTCAACCAGTCCCTTTGTAACAGCAGGAAATATCTCACTCGAGGGAAGCAGTGTTGTGATAGAGGCTCCAAATGCTTCTCTAATGATCAGTGTGGGTAATGATATTTCAATAACAACTACAGAGAGGAATTTGACTATATCATCAGATTCTACTGCTGCTCCAAGAAAAATGGTTCTTGTATTGTATGCAAACAAGAAACTGATTGGAATGAAGCAACTCAGAAATATGAAAGATTCTGTAAGAATCCTGAGTGTAAAGCCAAATATAGAGAAAAGTCTGAAGGAAACGAGGATACAGATGTTGGGGGAAATGCAGGGATAAATTGCAGCGCGAAAATAAAGTCCACAAATGGGTAATAGTCTGTTTGTGGATTTTTTATTGGAAATAATTTGAAAGGACTGTGTTATTTACCTGCAATAGAGGAGGTTTAATTTTGCGGTGTTTTTTCGATATGTTCATTGCCATTCTACTTTAAATGGCGAATTTTTTTGCAAAAAAGTGAAAATTCACATAAATTCAGTGAAAATTCACTTTTTTTCACTAATTCTTGTTGAATTCACTGAAAAATTCAGTGTATAATAAGAAAAAGAAGGAGGTGCTTATGAATGATTTTAGAATCGGAAAATACAGAATTTAAGACGAAACTAACAGATGAAATCTATAAAGAGGTGATTGCCTTCGCCAATACGGATGGCGGAGTGATCTATATCGGGGTGGATGACAACGGAAATGTTGTGGGGATAGACAATGTGGACGATACCTACACCAGAATCACAAATGGGATTCGGGATGCCATTCAGCCTGATGTTACGATGTTTGTGAAATATAAATTAGAGGATAATCAGGTTGTAAAGATTACTGTAGGCGAAGGGAGCTATAAGCCGTATTATCTCAAGTCAAAGGGATTGAAGCCAAACGGTGTATATATCCGTCAGGGAGCTTCCAGTGTGCAGGCATCTTCGGAACAGATTCGCCGTATGATAAAGGTATCAGATGGAGATAGCTTTGAAGAAATGCGGTCTTTAGAGCAGGAGCTTACGTTTTCGCAGGCAGAGCAGTCGTTTCAGAAATATCATGTGCCGTTTTCGGAAGAAAAATATAATGCACTTGGTATCAGAAGCATTGCCGATAACCTATATACAAACCTTGCCCTCATTCTTTCTGATCAATGCACACATACCATAAAGGTAGCTGTTTTCAATAACGGAGAGAATACAGAATTTCGGGACAGCAGAGAGTTTAGCGGTTCTGTTTTCAAACAGTTAGATGATACATTTGCATATTTGAATCTTTGTAATAAAACAACAGCAACGATTAAGCAGCTGGAGCGAGTGGAGTCTGTAGACTATCCGGAAGAAGCTCTGCGTGAAGCACTGCTGAACGCCATTGTGCATCGGGACTATGGCTTTAGCGGCAGCATCATCATCAATGTCAATGATGATAAGATGGAATTTATCTCTATGGGCGGTTTAGTTATGGGACTTTCTACAGAGGATATTCGCAGCGGCATTTCACAGCCACGCAATAAAAAACTGGCGGAGGTGTTCCACCGTTTGCGGTTGATTGAATCCTACGGAACGGGAATCAGAAGAATTTTTGATTTATATAAGGATTGCAGCTTGCAGCCGACCATTGAGGTAACGCAGAATACCTTTAAGATGATACTGCCAAACAGAAATAAGAGCGTTCCGACAGAGAAAAAAGGCAGCAAAGCGGAGAAAACCGAACAAATGCAGGTAATTCTTGATTACATCGCACAGCATGGAGAAATTAACAATGAGAAGGTTCAGGAGATTCTGAGCGTTAAGAGAACCCGTGCATATACCATACTGAAACAGATGGTTGATAAAGGTTTCATTACCACAAGCGGCAGAGGGGAAGAAAAGAAGTATTATGCCGCCGAAAGATGATTTTCGCTTGAAAAATTTTAACTATTTGGTATTGAAGAGGGGTGATGAAAATCACTTCTCTTTTCTTTAGAGGGCTTTATTCATAGTCCTGTATATTTGGAAAAAATGTGATAATAAATCACAAAAACCATAATAATTTTGTGATTTCGTTGTATTTTAACACTCCTTGGGATATAATAAAAATGTGATGATAAAGCACAAAAACTCCAATAAAAATGTGAGGAGTGAGGTTATGGAACGATTTATTTTGAAAAAACTGCTGGACTGGAAAAATTCTCCCTACCGTAAGCCTTTGATTCTGAAAGGGGTGCGTCAGGTGGGGAAAACATGGATTCTGAAGGAGTTCGGCAGGCGATATTATGAAAATACGGCTTATTTTAACTTGGATGAAAACGAGGAATACAAACAGTTCCTCGAGACAACGAAGGATGTTGACCGTATCCTGCAAAATCTGATGCTGGCAAGCGGTCAGAAAATCCTGCCGGAAAAAACGCTTATTATCTTTGATGAGGTGCAGGACTGCCCGAAAGTCATCAATTCCATGAAGTATTTCTGTGAGAATGCGCCACAGTATCATATTGCCTGTGCCGGTTCTCTGCTGGGGATTGCATTGGCGAAGCCTTCCTCTTTTCCTGTCGGCAAGGTAAATTTCATGCAGATTGACCCTATGACATTTTCGGAATTTCTGCTTGCCAATGGTGATGAAAACCTTGCTGCGTATCTGGAAAGCGTGGATACCATTGAACCGATTCCGGATGCCTTTTTCAATCCGTTGTATGAAAAGCTGAAGATGTACTATGTCACCGGTGGTATGCCGGAGCCTGTCCTGATGTGGACGGAGGCGAGGGATGTTTCTGCGATGCAGGAGGCATTGTCGGGTATCATCGGGGCGTATGAGCGTGACTTTGCAAAGCATCCGAATGTCAGTGAATTTCCGAAGATTTCTATGATTTGGAAGTCTATTCCTTCTCAGCTGGCGAAGGAAAACAAGAAATTCATCTACAAAGTTGTCAAGGAGGGCGCAAGAGCGCGTGAATATGAGGATGCCCTGCAATGGCTGGTAGATGCAAGACTGGTGCATAAAATTTATCGCAGCTCTGCGCCGGGGTTGCCTGTAGCTGCGTATGATGATTTGTCCGCCTTTAAGATTTATCTGGTAGATGTAGGTTTGCTTCGCCGTCTGGCACAGCTTGCACCAACTGCTTTTGGGGAAGGTAACCGCCTGTTTACCGAGTTTAAGGGGGCACTGACGGAAAATTTTGTGTTGCAGACATTGATAACACAGTTTGAGGTGACTCCTCGCTATTGGACACAGACCAATCCTCCGTATGAGGTTGATTTCCTGATTCAGCGAGAAAATGATATTTTTCCGATTGAGGTGAAATCCGAAGCCAATACCACAAGCAAAAGTCTGAAAAAATTTAAGGAGCTTTTTCCGGATAAGGTAAAGCTTCGTGTGCGCTTCTCTCTGGATAATTTGAAGTTGGATGATGATGTGCTGAATATTCCGCTGTTCATGGCAGATCAGACGGATCGGTTGATTGGATTGGCGTTGGAGCAGAGGAAATCGTGAAGAATTTTTTGTATATACAATCTGAAAAATCAATTTGCGTCTTAGAATCTGATTCTAAGACGCATTAGAATGTTTATTCGTTTTATGATAGGAAATGTGGAAGCACTTGTCTCCTTTCCGAATCAATTTTGTAAAAAAGTAATCACGAGTAATCAAGATTGAGTGGCAGAAAACGTTGATTTTTCAAGGAAAAATGCACTTTTCCATGGGGTTCAATTCCCCTCATCTCCATGCAGAAGCCTTGATTTTTCAAGGCTTTTTTTAGTTGAATTTTGAAAGGGATGCAAAGGGTACTCAAATATATAGGAAAGGAGAATTTGAATTTGTCGCGTACAAAAAAATGAAGTCCACAAATGGGCAAGAGCCTGTTTGTGGACTTTTTTGCTATTTTTCCGTTCTTTTTCTAAAATCAAGGGGAATAAAATCGAGGAGGCGAAAAGGATGGAGTATACCTTAACGCAGGAAATGGTGAAAGAATACGAAAGGCATTTGTGGCTGGCAGAGCGGAGCAATGGAACGATTCAGAAATATCTGCATAACATTGAGCAGTTTCGTCGGTATCTGCCGAGAGAAAAGACGGTTACGAAAGAGACGGTTATCGCATACAAAAAGAGCATTGCGGAGAAATATGCTATAAGTACAGCAAATGCAGCACTGGTGGCGCTGAATGGGCTATTTTCGTTTTTAGGGTGGCGCGATTGCAGAGTAAAGCCGTTCAAACAGCAACGATGCATTTTTCGGGATAAGGAGCGGGAGCTGTCGGAAAAAGAATATCTTTCCTTATTAAAGGCGGCGAAGCAAAAGGGGAATCAACGGCTGTTTTATATCATGGAAACACTGTGCAACACAGGGATTCGTATTTCTGAATTGCAGTTTATCACTGCTGAGGCAGTGTGGACGGGAACAGCAGTTGTGAAATGCAAAGGAAAACAGAGAAAGGTACTTTTGCCGCAGAAATTGCGGAAGGAATTGCAGAATTATTGTAAGAAGAACTGCATCACATCGGGGGCAGTGTTTATTACAAGGACCGGAAAGCCTATCAGCCGTACAAACGTCTGGGGAGAGATGAAGCGGCTATGCAAGGCGGCGTGTGTCGAGGCAAAGAAGGTCTTTCCGCACAACTTTCGCCATCTGTTCGCGGTGAGTTTTTACCGTCTGGAGAAGGATATAGCAAAGCTGGCGGATCTTTTGGGACACGCCAGCATCGAAACTACCCGTATTTATGTGATGGAATCGGCGGAAAGCCATATCCGCCAGATTGAGCGAATGCGGTTGTATATTTAGGACAAACTACACATTCTGTCCTTTATCCGCCGTCTTTTCATTGTGAAAAAGAGAAAATTTTTCAAAATGCGACTGCCACTATTGATTCTCTCAGACGCGAGATGGCAGAAAAAAGGAATTTCTGCATAAAAAAGGCACACAAAAGAAGCTGGCAAAAAAGAATCCTTTTACCGGCTTTTTTCGTGTGCTGAATTTTGTAAAATTATGTAGGACTTCCTTGAATAATGTTTCTTTTGGTGATATACTGAAAAAAATACATGGCGAATTCATGCTTTTTTCCGAAAAATCAGTGTTGAATTTTCCATATACGAAACAGAATGTGTAGTCCGTATTATGTGAGAGAAAATCGGGGGTGTTTTACAAAAATTAGGGGCAACAAATGCAAATGAAAACGATGGCAAAGCAGGCGAAAGCCTGTGACGCAAAGCTAAAGGGCCTTTCAAATGGCAGCCAGCTGCAACAAGTGCGCTGCCGAGAGGGGAGTGCCTTTTTGTTTTTTACAAAAACATGGGGCTTTATTTGGCAATGAAAAAGGAGGAAGATGGTTATGAAAAAGAATTATTACGCAAAGGTGCTTGCGCTGACCGTAGCGGCAAGCATGGTTTCTGTGCCTGCGTTTGCGGCGGAGGATGTTGCCCCTGCGGCGCAGGAACAGGGAAAAGAGGGTGAGAACGAGCAGATATCTAAGGATAGCGAGGAGGAGACCAAAGAACAGACCATTAAGGGAGAGACACCTGCAACGGAGCCGACTACACAGGTAACAACAGGGGATGAAGCGATAACTATTACGCCGCAGAGTGAAGGCGGTGTAATTAGCGAAGATACAGAATGGACAGACGAAACCACACTCGCTGAGAATTTAACGATTGCAGAAGAGAAAACCTTGACGCTGAAAGGTCAGGTAACAATTTCCGGTGATGTAACTATTTCCGGCGGTACAATCAAGCGTGATGAGGCGTTTGAAGATTATATGATAGTTGTTCCTGAAGGAAGTTCTCTTACGCTGAAAGATGTTAAGATTGATGGTGGTGCTGTATGGGAAGGCTCTGAAGATGCAACGATTGGTCGAGGAACGGAAAACAGCGGTGTAAAAGCTACCAGTGCAATGATTTATAATTTTGGTACACTTACAGTTAAGAGTGGCACAATTCTGGAAAACAACGATAACACAACAACCAGTGGCGATATTGCAACGAAAGATGAAGAAACAGGAGAATATACATTCCCGTCTGTTACGGATAAAGTTCAGTTTGGCGGTGCTGTGTTAAATGGCGGTTTGATGGAAATTTCCGGTGGTACAATTCGCAATAACAATGTTGGCTGGCGTGGTGCAGGTATTGCAAGCTATGGCAAGATTGAAATGACCGGTGGTACGATAAGCGGCAACTATGCAAGAAATAGCTGGGGTGATGGCGGAGCAATTTATCTGTCCGGCAAAAAAAATGATACAGGAGAAGATTATACTGCTTCGAATGCTTCTTATTGTACAATTTTCGATGGTAATTTTACAAAGAATAAGTCTGATGGTGCAGGTGGCGCTGTATGCGCAGATGGATACTCGATACTTTATGTTAAAGGGGGTACATTTGAAAACAACGCAGCAGCAACAACGGGCGGCGGTATCAATGTATATAGTTCCTGTTTGAGAATGTCAGACGGAAAAATATCGGGGAATACGGCAGTAAGTACAAATGGTTCTACAGGTTTTGGTGGCGGTTTAAATTTAACAGCAGGAAGTGTAGCTGATATAACCGGCGGTACGATAGAAAATAACCAGTCCAATAGCGGTGGCGGTATTTATGCAAATGGAAAATCTTCTTTTACTGCTTCAAATTTAAAAATTACAGGTAATACAGCAGCAACAAATGGTGGCGGTATCTGTATCCCAGGAACAAAGGATTACGAATATAATGTTTCGCTCGAAAATGTTTTGATTCAAGGAAACAAAAGTGAGTCCGGATGTGGTGCAGGCATCTATGCTGCACGAGCTTGGAAGGAGGAAACTTCTACCGGAGTTTTAACTTTAAAGAACTGTCAGATTAAAGAGAATTATAGCACAGTTGCTGGCGGTGGTATTTATTTGGATAAAGGTGTTACTGCTACGATGGACGGCGGTGAAATCTCTGGCAACCATGTTATCAATCCGACAAGCCAAACAAATGGCGGCGGTATTGCTGTCGGAGGGACGTTCACACTTAATTCCGGTAAGATTTCCGATAATATAAAAGATGGTTCGTGGAATGGTGGCGCAGCAGCATCTGTAAGTGGGACATTTACAATGAATGGTGGCGAAGTTTCCGGAAATATTGATACATGCACGGCAGATAATACTGAGGCACGCACAATCGGCGGCGGTGCATTTTATGTTTTAGGAGGCACGTTAAATATCAATGGAGGTACAATAACGAATAATACCTCCCATAGAGGCGGTGCAATAGCATTCCATTATGGTCCTTATGATCGTGGGACAGTTCATATTACAGGTGGCAAAATTGTTGGGAACTATGTAACAGGCGGAGAAGGCGGAGCAATAAATATGACATCTGCAAGAAAAAAGGGAGATTCTGTCTATGACCAGACTGTTACCATAAGTGGTTCTCCTGTTATTGCCAATAATAAAAAAGGTGCTAAAGTGAATGTAACTGGTGATGTATACACTGTTGATACCTCAGCTGCTACAGCGGAAAATAATATCTATTTATCTCTTAATAATAGAAATGAATTAGGAGATGCGTATGCAGAGCGTCAGACAATTCATCTGGGGCAACTGAAAGACGGTGCTTCCATAGGGGTAACAACAGAAACGCAACTCCAGAAAGGACGTACCGTTCAGATAACTACAGCGGAAACGGATACAAAATATTATAAAGATTCGGCAAAATATTTTGTTCCTGATACAGAGAACACGATTGTAGCGGCTGATGAAACAGGAAACTATTTGAAATTGGCTTACAGCGATGCAACATATTATAAAGTTGCACTGGATTTGTCCCATGCAAAAGTGGGAGGTGCAACTGTAACGCAGATTAAGGAAAAAGCTCCGTATATGGCTACAATTACAGCAGACACAGGCTATACACTTCCTGAAACAAAACCTGAGGGGGTAGATGTATATGCTTTAAGAGAGGATAAAAAATCTGCAAGTATTGAGATTGCAAGTGTAGTCGCAAATAAAACAGTATCTCTTGCGGCTATACCTAATAAATATACCGTAACATTTGATGGCAATGGCAGCACAGACGGCGCTATGGGAGTGCAGACAATGACCTATGATACATCTGATGCACTTTCTGAAAATAAATATACAAGGACAGGATATAATTTTGCCGGATGGTCTACGACAAAAGGGGAAACTTCTGAATATCCTGATAAGGTTTCTGTTAAGAACTTAACTGCGGAAAATAACGGCAATGTCACATTATATGCTGTATGGACAAAGAAGAAAACAATCCCTGCATTTGATTCCGGTGAAAATGCTGTTCAGAGCAGTAAATATGACGGAACAGGAAAAGCATATACTTTAACCAGCGAGCTTGAAGGATTTACAATCAGCTATAAGAAAGGCGAAGAAACAGTAGCAGCTCCTACGGCAGTCGGCACCTATGATGTAATTATTACGCGTGCCGAAGATGATACCTATGAGGCTTTCAGCCAGACAATTACAGGTGGTCTTGTAATTACGGCGGCAGATTACCCGGTATCTGTTGTTGCCGATAAAGAAACAATGAGAGGTGCAGGCACAGTTAAACTTACTGCAGACAGTACAGTTGATGAAATTAAAGTAACAGGTATTGTATGCAGTGATGACAGTATCAAACCTACAAAGAATGAAGATGGTACATATTCTGTATCTTTGCCTAATGCAACCAAAACATATATCTTTACGGCACAGATTGATGGGGATTTAAGCAACTACGGTGAAGGCACTGCTTCCTGCACAGTAAGCGTTTCTCGCAAGAAATCATCTTCCTCCTCTTCTGATACCTCCGCACCGACCTACGGCGTTAACACAGGCAAGACAGAGAACGGCAAGATTTCCGTTACTCCTGCAAAGGCAGAAGCAGGCGAGAAGGTAACAATCAAAGCAACACCTGACAGCGGCTATCAGCTGGATAAGGTAACTGTGAAGGATAAAGACAACAGCAACGTGAAGCTGACGAAGGTAAACGATAATGAATACACCTTCACAATGCCGAAGGGTAAGGTTTCCGTTGATGCGACATTCGTACAGAAGGATGCGGCAGATGCTAACCAGAACAGCGCGGCTGAAAAGAGCAAGGTAATCAAGCTGCAAATCGGCAGTCGCATTGTCAACGTGGATAATGAAGCAGTGATTTACGATGCTGCACCCGTTATTCGCAATGACAGAACTCTGGTTCCTATCAGAATCGTTACAGAAACTCTGGGCGGCAAGGTTGATTGGAACGGCGTGACAAAAGAGGTTACACTGCACATCGACGGCAAGGAAATCAAGATGACAGTTGGCAAAACACTGGAGAAATACGGTGTTGCACCTGTGATTATTGATGGACGTACCTTCGTACCTGTTCGCTTTGTGGCAGACGAGCTTGGCGCAACCGTCGCTTGGGACGATGCAACAAAGACAGTGACAATCACGAAAATTGAAAAATAAATCGGAAAAAGAATAACCGAGGGCGTTCATCGGAAACGGTGAGCGCCTTTCGTGTCATGGAATACGGGGAGGAGGATGCGCATGAAAGAAATGGGAAAGCGGCTCAAGGGGCTAAGAGAGAGTATGGGGCTGTCACAGATGAAAATGGCAGAGATTTTGGGATTGAAACAGCCCAGTATTAACCGTTATGAGCAGGGAACAGCAACACCAACGGTTGAAAATCTGAGAAAATATGCGGACTATTTTGACGTGTCTATGGATTACATCTTTGCTCGCACGGATAACCCCGAAGGAAGATTGTATGCACATCAGCCGAAGGCTCTGGCAGGGAATAAGGAAGTACAGCAGTTTATCGAACTGTGCTTTGACCCGGGCTCGCCGTACAATGAAAGGCTGAAGGAAACGATGCTTCGGATGCTGGAGGAAATGCAGGAGTGAGTTCCGGGGGCTACAGCTTAGGATGTGCTCCGATAGGATTGTTCTTAAAACCATCGGCTTTATTGGCAGATATTTATTTCAATTTATCGCAGTTTTTAAAATTTGTTGCAAAATTAGGGCTTCTGCTTCTTGTATAACGACCGGTATCATGATACATTTGATGTAGATTCGAATATATGGAAGAAAGAGATATAATAGAAATAAATAGAGGGAGAGAACAATGAAAATTTCAAAAAAAGATGCGTTGCTGTGGTTTTCCTTTTTTGCACAGTTGGACGAGGAGGAAGAACTGTTGCCGAAGCAGATGGAGCTGGTTTACGCGACCTTTGCGCAGATTGAGGATGCCATTGATGCGAGAAATGAAAAGCTGATGGCGGAAATCAAGGGGCTGAAATCCATTGGCGGCAGAACCTATTTTGTCGGTCCGGAGGAAAAATTCGCCAAGGGCTGCCGTTCCTGTATGACGGGGACAGGCTTAACTGCCATTCGTAAGACGAACAAATGCAACATCCAGTGCAAATTTTGCTATAACTACGGCGAGCTGGAGGACTGTATGCCCATCGGAGAGGGGCTTTGGGAAATCGGCGGCACGAAGTTTTACGAACGGGATTTAGACCTACTGCTTTCCATTCAGGAGAAGCCGACAGGGATTTCCTATGTTTACCTAGAGCCGTTTATGGAGATTGAAAAATACTACGGCATCATCCGAAAATTCCACGAAGCAGGGATTCATCAGCACATGTATACCAACGGCACACTGGCGACAGAGGAAAATCTGAAGGCATTAGGTGAGGCAGGTCTGGATGAGCTGCGGTTCAATCTGGGGGCAAGCAATGCTTCCGATAAGGTGATTGAAGCGATTGCGACAGCAAAGAAATATATCAAATATGTCGGGATTGAAACGCCTATGACACCCGAATATTTTGAAGCATTTATGCAGAAAAAGGATAAGATTCTGGCAACAGGCGTGGACTTCATGAACTGTGCGGAGCTGCATCTGAACAACAACAATATCTGGAATTACGAAGGAGAAAACATGTATGTCTATCGACAGGGGTATGTTTCTCCCATTTGGAGCAGAGAGCTGACCTTCAAGCTGATGAAGCAGGCGGACGAGGAGGGCTGGGATGTTGCGGTGCATGACTGCTCCAACCGCACGAAATTTGCCCGTGGGCTGAATCTGAAGGGGAAGGAAGGCGGTTGGTTCGGCGCAAGCAGCTACGGCTCTGAATTCAGCAGACCGCCCTTTGCGGCATTTCTGCCGATTTTGCAGGACGAGAATTTCCAATTCTTAGAGGAAGAGGAACTGCCCGAAGGCTACAGACCGGGCGAATTGTTTTTCTAAAAAAAGCAAATAAAAAAGCACTTGAATTCGTATTTTCCGATACGGGTTTCAAGTGCTTATTTTTTTTATTCAGTTGTTTTCCAGAGCAGAAGGGCATCCTCTACATAGCATTCCACCTTCCTCTGATCGACCAGATAGGAAAGATAGGAACGAATCGTGCTGCCAATGAGGACATATTGGCTATAATCCATCGTTAATGCAAACCGCTCGAATACCTGCTTGAGAATCAGCTCAAAATGCAGCGGCTCCTTGCAGATTTCCAGAAGTGCATCCAGAATTTCCTGCATCTTTTTACGGTTTGCGACTGCCAGAGGCTTGATGTCCTCTGTCGGCTCCGCATGCGCAGGGATGAACAGCCTGCCCTCCAGCTTTTCTATCATATTCAGCGTTTCAAGCTGTGCCGCAATATCATAGAAAAAGGAGATATGATATTTTTCAAGGATATTTTCCCCAAACACGCAGTCTGCCATAAAATAAACATCATCGGGTGTTTTCACGCCGATCATGTCCCAGAAATGCCCCGGCAGGCGGAAATATTCCATGCCCGCAGGCAAAGGCGCATCGGCGATATCCTGTCCCTTGGAGGGGGTTGCCATGAGGAATTTATTCCGCAGCTTCTTGAAGGGATAGCCGCCGTAAAGGAAGGATGGCTCAAGCATCGGGTGCTCCACAATCGCCAGCTCCATGGGTGTGGTATAGACGGCACAGTTAAGCCGATTCTGCAGCAGAGTATTGCCGCCGTCATGGTCGGCGTTGGAATGGGTGTTGATGATTGCGGTCAGCTTCCAGCCCTGTGCATCCAGAATTTTCTGGATTTTTCTGCCGGCATCCTTATCGTTTCCGCTGTCGATCAGCCAGACATCGTCATCACTTACGCGATAAACGCCGATTTTGGAAGGAGCATTGATGTAATAGGTATTTTCTGCGACCTGCACCAGTTCATACATGGGCAAAACCTCCTTTATCCTTTATTAAAAAATAAGACCTTGGGGACGCTGGTTCAAGCAGGGTTTGCACCCTTGCCCTTCGGGCAACCGCCGCATCTGTTCGGCGGTGCGAACCCCAACACCTCTGCTGGGTACCTCAGACCTCCATTTGCAAAAACTGCGTTTTTGCGAGGAATTATTGAAATTTCCCACACAAAACGCAGTTTTGTGTCAGTATAGGGTTCTTAGGGGATTATCCCCTAAGTGGGGTTTGGGGCAAAGCCTCAAGGTCTTTAAGGTGTTTAGTTCATGGAATCCGTAGAGCCGATGACATTTTTGATTTTGTCCTCAACCAGCTCCTGAATCAGCGCTCTGCCTGCGCCCAGATAGCCGCGAGGGTCAAATGCCGCAGGCTCATCCCCGAAGGATTTGCGAACAGCAGCAGTCATTGCCAGTCTCAGGTCAGTATCCATGTTGATTTTGCAGACAGCCATGGAAGATGCCTTGCGCAGCATTTCCGCAGGAATCCCTTTTGCGCCTGCAATATTTCCGCCGTATTCGTTGCACATCGCAACACATCTCTGGTCAACAGAGGATGCACCGTGCAGAACGATGGGGTAGTTATGGAAGCCTGCCGCCTCCAGCTTTTCTGTGATGGTTGCCAGTCTGTCAAAGTCCAGCTTTGCCTCGCCCTTGAATTTATAAGCACCATGGCTTGTGCCGATGGCAATGGCAAGGGAATCCACACCCGTGCGTTTTACGAAATCAACTGCCTGATCGGGATCAGTGTAGGTTGCATGTGCCGCATCTACGTTAACCTCATCCTCAACGCCTGCCAGCTTGCCCAGCTCTGCCTCAACCACGATGCCTCTTTCGTGGGCGTATTCTACGATTTTCTTTGTCTGTGCTACGTTTTCCTCATACTCCAGATGGGAACCGTCAAACATGACAGATGTGAAACCGTATTCGATACAGTCTTTACATACTTCAAAATCAGAGCCGTGATCCAGATGCAGTGCAATATCCAGACCGGTTTCTTCGATTGCGGCATCCACCATTGCCTTCAGATATTTGGGATGCGCATATTTCAGAGCAGATTTGGAAACCTGCAGGATGACAGCGGAATTCTGCGCCTTTGCCGCAGCTACGACACCTTGGATGATTTCCATGTTATTGATGTTGAACGCACCGATGGCATAGCCGCCCTCAAATGCCTTTTCAAACATTTTTTTTGTTGTTACCAAAGCCATATAAAGACACCTCTCTTGAATTATTTTGGGTTTGCATTTAGCATTGCCTTATATTAGAATTATAATACGGTAATAGATTTGTGACAAGGCATTTGCACGGAAAAGATTGGGGGCATGGAAAAATGAAAGCAATTCTGGCGATTCTGGCAGTTCTGGGGATAGACCTTTCCTCGAAGGAGTGGGCAGAGAAAAACCTGCCGCTCAATAAAAAACGGGAAATTGTCAAAGATCACCTCTTTTTCTGGCACATAAAGAACAGAGGCATAGCATATAATAGATTCAGCGGAAGAAGAAAGGGAATCCTTCTTGCCACGGGTGCGCTGCTTGCCTTTTATGGCGGTTTGCTGGTGCGGATTTTGCGCGGCAAAGGGGAAAGACGGCTTGCCCTTCCGCTTGCCCTGACCTTGGGCGGCGGTGCGGCAAACTTCTGGGAGCGGCTCAGAAAAGGGCGCGTGACGGATTTTTTATTCATCCCTGTGAAGGGGAAAAATGCCCCGATTTTCAACATTGCGGATGTTTCGATTGTCGTTGGTGCGCTCTGGATGACAGTGATTCCGTTTCTCAAAAATAAGAAAAATTGATTTTACTGTTGCCTAACATGGGCGATTGTAGTATAATCAGTCAGAAATCCTGAAATGCACGACAACTTGCTATATTTGAACCTACATTACTGACTCGGGATTCCTATAAACAGCGGATATGTCAGGCCCCAAGATAATTCCCTTTGGGCGGGGGAAGGCAGATTCCGAGGTTGCGGAAACCCACCTGGCTTAGGCTAGGTGTCAAGGGGCAAGACCGGCATTTCGGGGTTATTTTTTTACGTTAAAATAGAAATAGAGTATCAGCAGAGAACTGAACCGCCGGAAGGCGGTTCTTTTTTTGCTACAGATGTATATACTTGTACCAACGAGGAGTTGGTACAATGAAAAAATACATATTACTGGGCGGTCTGCTGCTGCTTTCCCTATCCGCATGCGGTACGGAGCGACCGGCAGAGCGCGCAAAGGTGGGGCAGATTGGTGCAGAGAGCTCCGTCAGTCGGGAAATGGCGGCGAAAACGATTGCCTTAGCGTTTTATACGAATCAGGAATTGGATGAAATGGAAACGAAGCTGAATTTTTCTGACCTTTCAGCGGAGGACTGGGCGTATCCTTATATTCAAGGCTGTGTGGAGCAGGGCTTTTTCGCGGGCAGTGAGGAAGGCACCTTTCGTCCGCAGGCGGATTTAACGCTTTGGGAGGCACAGGCATTGATGGACAGGCTTGCGCCCGATTACAACAGCCGCATTGTGCTGACGGCGGAGAATAAAAACATGGCGGTTTCCTATGAGCTTTGGGTACAGCTTTTGGAAACGGCGCTTAAGGCAAGGCGCGGAGAGGACAGCCTTTATTCCTATGGGATTCAAACGGAAAATGCAGTGGTTCTGGATGCGGATGGGCTTTGCGATATGGGCAGATTTACCGCGACGGGTATAGATTTAACGCCCTATGCCGCAAGCCGCATTACCTTTCTGGAAAAGGATGGGGAAATCCTTGCGCTGCTGACGGTAGAAGCCGCTTCGCCTGTGGTGAAAAATATCTATTGCAGGCAGGAAAAAGGTGTGCTTTCTCTGGAAACGGGGGAGGGCGCGGCGATGCTTGCCTATGGAAAGGCGCTTGATGAGGGAATTTATGATGTAAAACTGGAAAACGGTAAGGTCGCAGAGGTGACGGCAGCGGAATCTGTCGGAGGCTGCACCGTGAAGCGCGTGGACGGAGAAACACTGTATCTGGCGGAGCGAGGCGAGCTGCCTTGGGCGGAAGCGGCAAGGGTTTATGATGCGGCAGGAGAAGAAATCGCAAAGGCGGATTTTACCGATTTGATTTGCGGCACGGATTGCGGCGAATTTTTTGAAAAGGATGGGGAAATCTGCGCGGCGGTGATTCGTACTCCTGCGGTTCTGGAGCGGATGCGTGTCCTTCTGAAGGGGGCGGAGCAGAAAACCGTAACCCTTTCCGCGGAGAATGGCTTTACGCTTTCCAATGGAACAAATGAGAAGCATTTTTTACCCGAAGCAAAGGCGGTTCTGACAGCCGATTTGCCTTGGTTTTCGCATGGCATTGTGACGGCAACGGCAGAAACACCGATTCGTGTGGCATTTGCAGACGGAACAGCGTATCAATATGAAGGCACGATTGAATTGGAACGGCGCGGCGCAGATAGCCTTGCTGTTATCAATGAACTGTCCTTGGAACGGTATCTGCTCGGCGTTGTGCCGCATGAAATGCCGACCTCCTTCGGACAGACGGCGTTGGAGGCGCAGGCAATTACGGCACGCAGCTATGCCTATAATCAGTTTTATGCGAATACCTATTGTGCGTATGGCGCGCATGTGACCGATACCACCGCCAGTCAGGTGTATCTGGGCTATGCTGAAAATGAAACGGCGGCACAGGCAGTGAAAGCGACCGAGGGGATGTGCGCCGTAACGAAAACAGGTGCGGTGGCGCAGACCTATTTTTATTCCACCTCCTGTGGCTTCGGGGCAGGCAGTCAGGAGGTTTGGTCGAAGGACGGCAGCTTTTCCGGCAGGGAAAAATCCTATTTGCAGGCGCAGACCTACGGGGATTTCGCGCCGCCGCAGACAGAGGAGGAATGGCTTGCCTTCTGGCAGGATTGGAAGAAACAGGGGTACGATATGAATTCACCGTGGTATCGCTGGAAGGTGTATTTCAGTTGTGGACAGCTGACAGAAATTTTGCAGAAAACTCTGGCGGAAAGCGCGAATTGCAGGATAGAAGGGAATCAAAATGATTTGGGCAGGCTGACAGGCATTGCGGTGACACGCAGAGGACAGGGTGGACTCGCAATGGAATTGCAGCTGACCTTTGAAAAGGGGATGGCAACGGTGAAAACGGAAAATGCTATCCGTAAGGTGCTTTCGCCAACAAAAAGAACCCTTGGTGAGCCGATTTATCTGCAACGGAAGGGCGCAGAAGCCATGACGGGAAATGCTATGCTGCCAAGCGGATTTTTTGCAGTGAAGGAAATGAAAAACGCGGAAGGAAAGCTGACGGGCGTGGCACTTTACGGCGGCGGAAACGGGCATGGCGTTGGACTGAGCCAGTATGGCGCGAAATATCTTGCGGAGCAGGGGAAAACGGCGGCGGAAATTATCGCATGCTATTTTCCGGGGACGAAGGTGGAGAAGGTGCTATAAAGAGAGGGGACTCGACTTTCTCTCTGAAAAAATCCGTAGTGGACTGAAAACAGTCCCTTTTCTGAAGAAGAAATGTGCTATCATAGGGCAGATGGCAGAAAGGAAGTGTTTTTATGGCTATGGATGAAATGAAAAGGCAGTTATTTGAACAGGAAAGATGGATTTACCGCTTGTCTGCCCTGAGCGGTCTGGTTTATATGCTAAGCAATTCTTTGCAGGCAGTTGAAATGGACGGAAAGGATGATTATATCAATGCTGTCGGGTATATAAGCAGTTCCTTGTCAGAAACAGAATTGGCTCTGCAACAGCTATCCGAGGAAATGTTCACATCTTTCAGAGGTTGGAAAGCACAGACGTATGCGCTTTTGCAGGAATATCCTGTGTAAAAGAAAAAAGTCCCATAAGGGACTTTTTTGTTGCAAGGAAAGTATATTGTCGAAAAAAGGAATCCATGCTATGATGGATACATGGAAACCGTGACAGGTTTGGCTGACCTCCGATTTTAACTAAGGATTGGAGGTGGTGCTATGAATACTTATGAAGTGTGGATGACCGTACTTACATTTGGCTTATTTTTGATAGCACTCCTCTCTTATATAGACAAGAGAAAATAAAAAGGCTACCTGTCATAGAACTTTGGACGGTTTAGACAGGTAGTCTTACCCCTGAGGTTGACCACAACGTGGCGGTTTCCTACTTAGTTTTATTATATCATAATATTTAGAATTGTAAAGCATGCACAGCGTTTGTGTGTGCTTTTTTTATCGCTTTTATCGTAGAGAAACGTAGGTTTTAATGACCTCAACGATTTTATCCAGATCCATTCTGGAGGTGTTGAGGATAAGGTCATAATTTTCTGCCTTTCCCCATTTGCCGCCTGTGAAGTAGTTGTAATAATTCGCACGGCGCTTATCGGTCTTAATCACCATGGATTCTGCGCCCTGAGGGTCGTGGTGATAGGTATGGATGGCACGCTCCACGCGGTCGGGCAAATCCGCCTGCAGGAAAATATTGATGCAGTTGGGGTTTTCGGACAGCACATAGTTTGCGGAACGCCCAACAATCACGCAGGGGCCCTCCTCTGCCACCTCTTTGATGACCTGAGACTGCACCAGAAAGATTTTTTCATTCAGCGGCAGACCAACAGAATCAATGCTGGGGGTCAGAGAGGTCAGAGAGAAAAACAGATTGCCGACAGAGGTTTTTTCTGCATCCTTGAAGCATTCCACGGAAAGTCCGGTTTTTTCCGCTGCCATGGTAATCAGTTCGTTATCATAAAAGGGAATCCCAAGGGCTTCCGCCAGTTTTTTGCCGACAATGCGGCCGCCGCTGCCATATTGGCGGCTGATGGTGATGATTTTATTCTGGTTCATGGTAACAACTCCTTATCGTTCAGAAATGCAATTTCTGTAAAATTTATTTTTCATATTTTTTCATTATACCGCTTTTCCCAAAAAGTGACAAGCGGAGAATTTTTCGGTGAAAAAACAGCTTTTTCCGCTTGGAAACTTTACTTTTTCAAGAAAAGTGTTTATGATATTAAGGATGGACTACTATGACAGTAGAAAACAGAAATAGATAAAAGAGTAAGGAGATAGTGACATGGGTGAAGCTTTAACAGGTTTAAAAAGAAGCTGCATGTGCTGCGATGTAAACGAAAGCATGATTGGGCAGGAAGTGACGGTAATGGGCTGGGTACAGCGTCGCCGCGACCTGGGTCAGCTGATTTTCATTGCATTAAGAGACAAAACGGGTCTGGTGCAGATTGCAATCGATGGCAACACAGCAGAAAAGGATTTGTTCGCAAAGGCGGAAACGGTTCGCAGTGAATATGTACTGGCAGTGAAGGGTCTGGTTGCCGCAAGAGAAGATGGCAACATCAACCCCAACATGAAAACAGGGAAAATCGAGATTATCGCCAAGGAGCTGCGTATCCTTTCCGAATCCGAAACAACCCCCTTCCAGATTGAGGACAACATCACTGTAAAGGATGATTTGCGTCTGAAATATCGTTATCTGGATCTGAGAAGACCTTCTCAGCTGAAAAATCTGGTGCTGCGTCATAAGGTTGTACAGGTGATGAGAAACTTCCTGGATAAAGAGGGCTTTCTGGAGATTGAAACTCCTGTTCTGGGCAAATCCACACCTGAAGGCGCAAGAGACTATCTCGTACCTTCCCGCGTACACCCCGGCAATTTCTATGGTCTGCCTCAGTCCCCGCAGCTGTATAAGCAGCTTCTGATGGTTTCCGGTATGGACAGATACTATCAGGTTGCGAAATGCTTCCGTGACGAGGATCTGCGTGCGGACAGACAGCCCGAATTTACACAGGTGGACATGGAGCTGTCCTTCGTGGAAATCGAAGATATCATGGATATCAACGAAAGAATGATGCAGAAGGTATTCAAGGATTTGATGAACGTAGATATCAAGCTGCCCCTGCCCAGAATGACCTATGCGGAGGCAATGGAGCGCTTTGGTTCCGATAAGCCCGATGTACGCTTCGGCATGGAGCTGAAAAATATTTCCGATGTTGTGGCAGGTACCGATTTTGTGGTATTCAAATCTGCTTTGGAAAACGGCGGCAGCGTGCGTGCCATCAATGCGAAGGGCTGTGGCTCCTTCCCCAGAAAGAAAATCGACTCTCTGGTTGAGTTTGTAAAAACATATAAGGCAAAGGGTCTGGCTTGGATTGTGGTAAACGCAGACGGCACAATCAAATCCCAGATTGCAAAATTCTTCACACCCGAAAAAATGCAGGAAATCGTAGATGCGATGGATGGGCAGCCCGGAGACCTGATTCTGATTTGTGCGGATAAGGATAAGGTCGTATTCGATTCCCTTGGCGCACTGCGTGTAGAGCTGAGCAAAATGCTGGAGCTGACAAAGCCCGATGATTTCGCATTCCTGTGGATTACAGAATTCCCTATGCTGGAATGGGATGAAGAGGAAAACAGATATGTAGCGGTGCATCATCCGTTTACTGCACCCATGGATGAGGACTTGGAGCTGATTGACACCAATCCCGGCGCTGTGCGTGCAAAGGCATACGATATCGTTCTGAACGGCTATGAGCTGGGTGGCGGCTCCATCAGAATCCACCGCAGAGATATCCAGAAGAAGATGTTCGAGCTGCTTGGCTTCAGCGACGAGGATGCGCAGGAACGCTTCGGCTTCCTTTTGGATGCCTTCAAATACGGCGTACCCCCTCATGGCGGCTTGGCGTTCGGTCTGGACAGAATCATCATGCTGATGAGCAATGCACCCAGTATTCGTGACGTGATTGCCTTCCCTAAGGTAAAGGACGCATCCTGCCCGATGACAGATGCACCCGGCGTGGTAGACGAAAAACAGCTGGACGAGCTGGGCATTGCAATCAAGGAAACGGAAGAAGCAACAGAGGAATAAAAACGGTGAAAAGGGTGGAAAATTTTCTGCCCTTTTCTTTTTTACACGAAAAGACAAAACTTCCTCTTGACTTTTTCGCAAAAATGTAAGAAAATAGCTATGTTATACATCTGTCGGTGCGTGGCCCAGCTTGGTAGGGCGCAGCGTTCGGGTCGCTGAGGTCGTGGGTTCAAATCCCGTCGCACCGATAGGAGACTGCTTTGTTGGAATAAAATTTCAATGAAGCAGTCTTTTTTAATTTTCTCTTAAATAAGTTGTTTCCGGCAGGCAATTCGATTATAATGTAACGATGGAATAAAGCGTACAAACAGGAAAGGAGTTTCTGATAAAATGGTAACAGAAATTTTAAAGGCCATATTCTTTGGCATTGTGGAGGGCATTACGGAATGGCTGCCCATTTCCTCTACGGGACACATGATTCTGCTGAATGAATTTGTGAAGCTGCAGGTTTCGGATGAATTTTATAAGCTGTTTGAGGTTGTCATTCAGCTTGGCGCAATTCTGGCGGTTATCCTGCTGTTCTTCCACAAGCTGAATCCCTTCTCGCCAAGCAAGAGCGCGCCGCAGAGGCGGAACACATGGCGGCTGTGGTTCAAGGTGGTGCTTGCGGTGATTCCTTCCGCGGTGATCGGGCTGCCGTTGGATGACTGGATGGATGCACATTTTTACAATTATGTTGTGGTTGCCATCACTTTGATTGTTTACGGGATTGCGTTTTTGTTTGTGGAGCGAGAAAACAGCCACCGCAGAGCCTACGCAAATTCGGTGTACGATATTGATTTGAAAACTGCCATGCTCATCGGCTGCTTCCAGTGCCTGAGCCTGATTCCCGGCACCTCCCGTTCCGGCTCCACCATTCTGGGTGCAATCATCCTTGGTGTAGGCAGAGCGGCAGGGGCAGAGTTCTCCTTCTTCCTTGCCATCCCCACGATGCTTGGCGCAAGCGTACTGAAGCTTGTGAAATTCCTGCTTTCCGGCGTTTCCGCAACAGGCGCGGAGTGGGCGATTCTGGCGGTCGGCTGCGTGGTTTCCTTCGTGGTCAGCCTGCTTGTCATCAAGGGTCTGATGGAATATGTACGCAAGCACAGCTTTGCGGTATTCGGTGTGTACCGCATCATTCTGGGGGTACTGGTTCTGGGATATTTTGCCTTCCAAACCCTGCACGCATAAAAATTACATAAGGGAAAATAAAAAACGGAGCCGATTTTTTCGACTCCGTTCATTTTTTATTCTGCTTCAATCTGTTCAAAGATTTCCTGTGCAGGCTTCTGATACCAGCCTGTCTTATCCTCGCTGACAAGTCCTGCGGTCTGGGAATTATAATACATTTCACATGCCTCAAGGTCATTCATTTTGTGCTTTTTCTGCAGCAGTGCAACCACCTCTGTGCCGACAGCGGCACGGTTTTCGTGATGGGTATATTCCTTCTCCTGCTCTCCGGCATCGCTTTCCAGATAGGTCAGCCCGTCAATCATGCCGACAAAGAAATCAATATCCATTTCGGGGAAGGTTTTGTGGCTGTCCAGAATCAGGTCAATGAAGCCGGACTGCTGAAAGGAAATAAATACCTTATTACTGGGGATATTTTTCAGATCACTGTAATATTCTACGCAGGAAACAACTAAAGTACGCTGGTCCATTTTTCTCTCTCCTTTTTACTCATAAAAAATTTATTAAGCTTTATGATACCGCATTTTCACATAATTTTCAACCATTCCCCGCAGGAAAACTTGACATTCTCCGATTTTCCAGTATGCTAAAGGAAGCAAGATAAAATTGGAAGGAAGTGCTTATTTTGGTAGCAGTAAAAATAGATGAAACCTTAAAGGAACGCTGCCCTGATGCTGCTTTGGGGCTTTTGCAGGCAAAGGTTGCGGTTGCGCCCGATCCGGAAGAATTTCTGGCACTGCTGAATGGGAAAATTGCGGAGCTTTCCGAGGTGGAGCTTTCGCAGGCAAATAAGAGAGATAAAATTCAGACAACCAGAAAGGCGTATAAGGCATTGGGGAAGGAGCCCAACCGCTATCGTTCCTCCGCAGAGGCAATGTGCAGAAGAATTGCAAAGGAACGAGGGTTGTATTACATCAATAACGTGGTGGATATCAATAATTATCTTTCCATCAAATCGGGGTATTCTATGGGGACGTATGATCTTGCGAAAACAAAGGGCGACATCCTCTGGATGCGTGCGCCCGAAGGCACGGCATACCGCGGCATCGGCAAGGATGTGCTGAATATTGAGTTTCTGCCGGTTTTGTTTGACGAGGAAGGACCCTTCGGCAATCCCACCAGTGATAATGACAGAACCATGATTACGGATGCAACAGAGGATTTGCTTCTGGTGTATTATGCCTTTGACGGGGCAGAGGATTTGCCTGCGCTTCTCTCCGAAGCAAAGGACTTACTGGAAAAATATGCAGGGGGCAGAGAATTTGAGACGGAAATCTTGATTTGAAAAATCCGAATATAATAAGGAAGGTGATCGGATGAAAACCTTTGAAAGCTTATATCGGGACTATTACCAGAAGGTATATGCGTTTCTCAACCGCATGTGTGCCGATGGAGATTTAGCGGAGGATTTGACGCAGGAAACCTTTTTGCAGGCATATAAATCACTCTATAAATTTCGGGGAGAGTGTGAGGTTTTTACCTGGCTTGCGGCAATTGGCAAGCATACCTATTTCAAATATCTGAAAAAGAAGCGGCTGCATCTGGATGCGGCGAATTTGGATTTGGTGGCGCAGAACTATCTGAAGGGGGATGTCAGCCCGGAGGAGCATGTCAGCCAGAAGGATATTGAAAAAGCGGTGCGCAAGGTGGTTGAGGATATCCCGAAGAAATACCGCGATGTGGTGGTGCTGCGTGTTTATGCGGAGCTGCCGTTTTCGCAGGTTGCACAGATACTCAGGATTAGCGAAAATTCTGCAAAGGTGATTTATTTCAGAGCGAAGAAAATGCTGATGGAGGTGTTGAAGGATGAATTGGAAATGTGAACTGGTGATGGATCTGGCACCTCTGTATTATGATGGGGTTGCAAGCAGGGTCAGCAAAAGGTTGGTGAAAAAGCATCTGCGTGAGTGCCCGCAGTGCCGCACCTATTATAAAAAATATCACCCCGTAGACAAAGTTCCCACAGAAGTCCCGAATTGGGATGTGGAGGGAAATTATGCCATGCTGGCAAGAAAAGTCCGCAAAAGACGGCTTGTGCTTTGGGGCGGCTTCCTTTCCTATCTGAGCACGACAATTGTTGCACTGGTGTTTTGGTATGCAAGGGAACAAAAAAAGATGAAAAAAATTTAAGACAGAAAATGCCGAAAATCCGAGGGTTTTCGTCGGCTCTCTTTTTTGCACAAAAAATTTTTGCGAAATTTGTGTAACTTTTTCCGTAATTTAGGGTACTAAGTTAAAGTAACGAAAAAATGGAACGGATTTCGGTAAATGAAATAGTTTCTCATATTCCCTGAGAAAGGGGAGAAGGAGTGGAAAAATGAGCTTTCGTGTGTTAGGGACGGGCATGTATGTCCCACCCAGGGTTGTTACGAATGATGACCTGTCACAGTTTTTAGAGACCAATGACGAATGGATTACCCAGAGGGTCGGCGTAAAGGAACGCCATATCAGCACAAATGAAACGGCGGCGGATATGGGTGCCAAGGCTGCAAGGGCTGCTTTGGAAAACAGTGGCGTAGCGGCGGAGGAAATCGACCTGATTTTGGCGGCAAGCGTCAGCGGGGAGAGCATTTCCCCTTCTGTTTCCTGCATGATTCAGAATCTGCTGGGGCTTTCCTGCATGACCATGGATATCAATGCGGCATGCTCTGCGTTTGATTTTCTTCTGGAAACGGCGGCAGGGTTCTTTGCCAGAGGCAAGGTGAAGAAGGTGCTCGTTATCGGGGCAGAACGTCTGAGCCGCCTGCTGGACTGGAATGACAGAGGCACCGCGGTTATCTTCGGTGACGGCGCAGGTGCGGTGGTTCTGGAAGCAGGTGAAAATTATCTGGATGCTGTTTTTGATGTAAAGGGCGGCGATGATGTCATTGATATTCCACAGCCTGTAGGGATGTCTCCCTTCTATGAAAGAGGGCAGGAAAAGAAGCCTTATATTCACATGGCAGGGCAAGAAACCTTTAAATTTGCGGTAACCGCCATTTGCAGAGACTGCAAGGAAATTCTGGAGCGCAATGGGCTGACCTTTGATGATATCGCGTATATTGTGCCGCATCAGGCAAATCAGCGCATCATTGATTTCGCAAGCACAAAGCTGAAGGTGCCCAAGGAAAAATTTTATTTAAATATTCATAAATACGGCAATACTTCTTCCGCCAGCATTCCCATTGCCTTGGACGAACTGAACCGGGCAGGGAAGCTGCATAGAGGAGATTTATTATTACTGCCCGCCTTTGGCGGCGGTCTGGCAAGCGCCTGTTGTTTAGTAAGATGGTAAAAAAGAAAAGAAAACAAGAAAAAAGGTAAAAGAAAAGGAGAAAAAATTATGGTATTCGAAAAAATCGCAGCAATGTTGGCAGAAAAACTGGAATGTGACGCAGCAGAAATCAAAATGGACACAGAATTCAGCACACTGGGCATCGACTCTCTGGATGTTATGGAGCTTCTGATGAACCTGGAAGAAGAGCTGGGCACAGAAATTGAAATGGGCGAAAACAAAGTAAACACTGTTGGCGATCTGGTTAAGCTGATCGAAGAAAAACAGGCGTAAGATAAAAACAAAGGAAAAGGAGGACGACGATATGATCGTTTCACCGATTTGTGAGATGCTGGGCATCAAATATCCTATTTTTCAGGGCGGTATGGCATGGATTGCTGACGGCAAGCTGGCGGCAGCGGTTTCCAATGGCGGCGGCCTTGGGATTATCTCTGCAATGAACGCAGGCGGCGATTATCTGAGAGAACAGATTCGCATTGCAAGAAGCCTGACAGATAAACCCTTCGGCGTGAATATCATGCTGATGAGTCCCCATGTGCAGGAAGTGGCAAAAATCGTTGCGGAGGAAAAGGTGGCAGTAGTCACCACAGGTGCAGGCATTCCCAATCAATATGTTCCCATGTGGAAGGAAGCAGGCATCAAGGTGATTCCTGTAGCGGCTTCTGTCGCAGCGGCAAAGATGATGGCGAGAGCAGGTGCAGATGCTGTCATTGCCGAAGGTGGCGAATCCGGCGGTCATATCGGCGAGCTTTCCACCATGCCCTTGGTTCCCCAGGTGGCAGATGCGGTGGATATCCCTGTACTGGCGGCAGGCGGCATCGGCGACGGCAGAGGGATGGCAGCGGCATTTATGCTGGGCGCAGTTGGCGTGCAGTTGGGCACTCGTTTCCTGCTTGCAGAGGAATGTGGTGTGCATCAGAATTATAAGGATATGGTGAAAAAGGCAACGGATGTTTCCACAACAGCGACAGGCAGACGCTTCGGCGGCAGCACCTGCCGTGTGATGAAAAACCAGTTTGCCCGTCATTTCCTGCAGGTGGAATATGCCCCCGAAACAACCGCCGAAATGGTAGATAAGCTGGGCGTTGGCGCACTGCGTAAGGCAGCAGTGGAGGGGGATACCAAGGAAGGTTGCTTTATGGCAGGGCAGATTGCCGGCATGGTGAAAAAGGAACAGCCTGCGGCAGAAATCGTGCAGGAAATTGCAGCAGAAGCAGAGGCGTTACTGAAAGGAGCGGCAAAATGGGTAAAATAGCATTTGTTTTTTCCGGTCAGGGCGCACAGAAGGCAGGCATGGGCAAAAGCTTTTATGATAACAACGAAACCGTAAAGGATTTGTTCGACAGAGCAGAAACCCTCAGAAGCGGTACGCTGGCGCAGTGCTTTTCCGGCACGGCGGAGGAGCTGAAGGAAACGCAGAATACACAGCCCTGTCTGTATCTGACAGATCTTGCGGCGGCGATTGCGCTTTCCGAAGCAGGTATCCCTGTGGATGGCGTGGCAGGCTTTTCTCTGGGTGAACTGCCTGCATTGGCGTTTGCCGGTGCGTATAGCCATCTGGATGGTTTCCGTCTGGCTTGCATCCGCGGCAGAGCTATGGCAAAGGCGGCGGCAGAGCATCCTGCGTCCATGCTTGCGGTCATGAAGCTGGACAACGCAAAAATTGAGGAAATCTGCAAGCAGTTCAAGCAGGTGTATCCCGTAAACTATAATGCGCCCGGTCAGCTTGTTGTGGCAGGGGCGATTGAGGAAATGGATGCCTTTAAGCAGGCGGTGCGTGAAGCAGGCGGCAGAGGTCTGCCCGTAGCAGTCGGCGGTGGGTTCCATTCTCCCTTCATGGATGGAGCAAGCAGGGAATTTTCCGAGGAGGCAAGAGAATTTGAGCTGAGAAAGCCCGCGCTGACCGTTTATTCCAACTTTACCACAGAGCCCTATACGGAAAACGTACTGGAATTGATGGAAAATCAGATTAACCACAGCCTGCGTTGGCAGGAAAGCATGGAACGCATGGCGGCAGATGGCTTCGATACCTTCATTGAGGTAGGCATCGGCGATACGCTGAAAAAGCTTATCAAGCGCATCCTGCCCGAAGCAAGGGTATACAGCGTTTCCGATATGGAGGAAATCGAAAAGGTGAAGGAGGAAATGGGATGCTGAAAGGAAAAACAGCAGTCGTAACCGGCGGCTCCAGAGGGATTGGTAAGGCAATTTGCCTGAAATTTGCAGAAAATGGCGCAGATATTGCGTTTTTATATGCGGGCAATACCGTGAAGGCGGAGGAAACCGTAAAGGAATTGGAAGGACTGGGCGTAAAGGCAAAGGCATATCAGTGCAACGTTGCGGATGCAGATGCCGTTGCGGCAGTTATAAAGGAAATCGTGAAGGATTTCGGCGGCATTCAGATTCTGGTGAATAACGCAGGCATTACGAAGGATAAGCTGGTGCCCATGATGAAGGCGGCAGATTTTGACGCAGTCATTGATACAAACCTCAAGGGCGCATTTTATATGACAAAAGGGGTATATCCTCTTTTCCTGAAGCAGAAGGGCGGCAAGATTATCAATATCAGCTCCGTTTCCGGTCTGACAGGCAACCCCGGGCAGGCAAATTATTCCGCATCCAAGGCAGGGGTAATCGGGCTGACAAAATCCGTTGCAAAGGAACTGGCTTCCAGAGGGGTATGTTGCAATGCAATCGCTCCCGGCTTTATCGCAACGGAAATGACACAGGCATTGGAAAACGATACATTGAAGGATGCCATCCCCATGAAGCGCTTCGGCGAAGCGGAGGAAGTGGCGAAGCTGGCATTGTTCTTAGCGTCGGAACATTCTGATTACATTACAGGCGAGGTCATCCGTATTGATGGCGGTCTGGCATGCTGAATCGGCGCGAAGGAACCGAAAAAGCAGTCGGATTTCGCAGGAAAGGATTGATGAAATGAGACGAGTAGTAGTAACAGGCATCGGCGCAGTGACCCCTGTGGGCAATAACGTGCCGGAATTCTGGGAAGCAATTAAAAACGGAAAAAACGGTATCGCACCCATCACCAGATTTGATGTCAGCGAAAGCAAATATAAGCTGGCGGCAGAGGTGAAGGAGTTTGATCCGACAAAATATATGGATAAGCTGACAGCAAAGAAGCTGGATCGTTTCGTGCAGTTCGCTATGGTGGCAGCCGGCGAGGCGATGACAGACAGTCAGCTGGAAGGCAATATTGAAAAAGAGGATTTGGCGGTTTATTTCGGTAGCGGCATCGGCGGCTTTGAAACGCTTTGCGAAAGCTATGATGTGCTGAGGGAAAAAGGACCTCGCCGTGTTTCTCCTCTGTTCATCCCCAAGATTATCAATAACATTGCGGCAGGCAATATTGCCATTCACTATCAGGCGCAGAATGCCTGTGTTGCGGTTTCTACCGCCTGTGCAACAGGTACAACTGCTATCGGTGAAGGCTACAGAGCCGTTCTGCATGGCTATACCACAGCGGCAATCTGCGGCGGCAGTGAAGCGGCAATCGTTCCATTGGCAGTGGCAGGCTTCGGCAGCTGCATGGCACTGAATGCATCGGAAGACCCCAATGCGGCATCCCTGCCCTTCGATAAACGCCGTGCAGGCTTCGTTATGGGCGAGGGCGCAGGTGCGGTAATTCTGGAGGAATATGAACACGCAAAGGCGCGCGGCGCAAAAATTTATGCGGAAATCGTAGGCTATGGCTCCACCTGTGATGCACACCATGTAACCGCTCCTGCGGAGGAAGCAATCGCAAGCGGCAAGGCAATCGTAAATGCAATGGCAGGTCTGGAAGGCGTAAAGCCCGAAGAAATTTATATCAATGCACATGGCACAGGCACAGCCCTGAATGATAAAACAGAAACCAGAGCTATCAAAAATGCCTTTGGCGAAGCAGATGCGAAAAAGGTTCACATCAGCTCCACAAAATCCATGACAGGGCACATGCTCGGTGCAGCAGGTGCAGTAGAGGCAATCGCGGCAATTCTGGCAGTGCAGGAGGATGTTATCCCTCCTACCATCAACCTGAAGGAGGCTGACCCCGCGTGTGATTTGGACTACACCCCCAATACAGCAGTTAAGACAACCGTAGAAGCGGCAATGTCCACTTCTCTGGGCTTTGGCGGTCATAATGCCTGTGTTGCATTCAGAAAGATGAGGGGCTGATAAATATGGATACGAATAAAATCAATGATCTGGCGAAGATTCTGCGCCAGAATCAGCTGACAAAATTAGACCTGACAGAGGGGGATACCCGTATCGTTCTGGAAGCAGGCGGCAGACAGGCGGTAGTGGAAATGCCTGTGGTTTCTGTGGAAAACATAGCGGAAGTGCCTGTTGCAGAAGTGCCTTCTGTGGAAAAAGCAGAAGCACCCGCAGGCGTGGAGCAGAAATCCCCGCTGGTGGGTACGGTTTATCTTGCGCCACAGGCAGGGGCAGAGCCCTTTGTGCAGGTGGGCGATAAGGTGAAAAAGGGCGATGTGCTCTGCATTGTCGAATCCATGAAGATGTTCAATAATATCGAAGCAGAGCTGGAAGGCACGATTGCGGCAGTCTGCGTGGATAACGGGCAGATTGTGGAATTCGGTCAGCCCTTGGTTCGCATCCTGCCCGAAAAGGAGGAAAACTGATGAATCAGGAAGAAATCAAAAAAATTCTGCCCCATAGAGATCACATGCTTCTGATTGATGAGGCAGAGCTGAGAGAGGGCAAGGCTTACGGCAAAAAAACCATCCGAGGGGATGAATTTTTCCTGCAGGGACATTTCCCCGGTAATCCTGTTGTCCCCGGTGTCATTCTCTGCGAAATTCTGGGGCAGAGCGCGTGTGTTCTGCTTTCCGGTGAGGCAGAGGGCATTACCCCCTTCTTTACGGGACTGGATAAGGTGCGCTTTAAAAACCCCGTACATCCGGGGGATGTATTTGAAACAGAATGTACCCTGCTCAAGCATAAGGGGCCCTTCTACTGGGCAGAGGGCAAGGGTTATGTAGACGGTAAGTTGTGTGTCAGTGCAGAGTTTTCCTTTGCACTTATCAAGGAGTGACAGGAAATGTTTTCTAAAATTCTCGTTGCCAACAGAGGCGAAGTGGCAGTCCGCATCATCCGTGCCTGCAAGGAAATGGGCATCGAGACGGTGGCTGTCTATTCCGAGGCGGACAGAAATTCCCTGCCCGTTGCCCTTGCAGATGAGCGTATCTGCATTGGCGGCAATGCGGCGGCAGAGAGCTACTTAAATCAGAAAAATATCATCAGCGCAGCGCTGGCAACCAATGCCGAGGCAATTCACCCCGGCTATGGCTTTCTTTCCGAAAATGCAGGCTTTGCCAAGCTTTGCGAAGAAAACGGCATTGTCTTTATCGGCCCGAAAAGCGAGGTTATCTCTGCTATGGGCGATAAGGATACCTCCCGTCAGCTGATGCAGCAGGTCGGCGTGCCCGTTGTTCCCGGAACGGAGGTTCTTAAAGATGTAGAGGAAGCAAAGAAATATGCCAAGGAAATCGGCTATCCGCTTCTGGTAAAGGCAACGGCAGGCGGCGGCGGCAAGGGTATCCGCGTGGTGGCGAGAGAGGAAGACCTTGCGGATGCCTTCCATACGGCATCGCGCGAGGCGGAGAGTGCCTTCGGCAATGGGGATGTTTTCTTAGAGAAATACCTTACCCATGTGCGCCATGTGGAAATGCAGATTCTGGCAGACCAACAGGGGAACATCCTCTGTCTGGGCGAAAGAGACTGCTCTCTCCAGCTGAATAAGCAGAAGGTGCTGGAGGAAACGCCCAGCCCCGTTATGACAGAGGACATCCGCAGAAAAATGATGGATGCGGCAGTTCTGGCGGCAAAGGCGGCAAATTATACCAATGCAGGCACAGTAGAATTTCTGCTTGCCCCCGATGGGCAGTTTTATTTCATCGAGATGAATACCCGTTTGCAGGTGGAGCATCCCATTACGGAGGAAATCAGCGGCGTGGATATTGTGAAATGGCAGATTCGTATTGCCTGTCAGGTGCCCCTGAATATGAAGCAGGAGGATATCCGCCTGCAGGGACACGCCATCGAATGTCGTATCAATGCACGCTCTACAGGCAGAGTGGAGTTTCTGCATATTCCCGGCGGCGGCAGAGTGCATTTCGATACCGCACTCATGCAGGATACCGTTGTGGTTCCCTTCTATGATTCCATGCTTGGCAAGCTGATTGTCCACGCAAACACCAGAGAGGAAGCCATCCGCAGAATGGAGGCATCTCTTTGCGAAATGGTAATCGTTGGGGTAGAAACCAATATTGAAGAACAGCTGCAGCTGATTCGCAGCAAAATCTTCCAGAAGGGGAATTATGATACCCTTATTCTGGACAAAATTTTGAAAAAGGGGTGATATAAATGAGTAACATTATGGGTTACTTCCGCAAATCCAAAAATGCTTTGGAAAAAGGCGGTATCACACTGAAAAATACAACAGAAGAAAAGGTGCGTTGCCCTATCTGCAAGTCCTATGAAACCAGACGTGCGATTGCGAAGCAGAAGGTGACCTGCCCCCATTGCGGACATCATTTCCGCATCGGCGCAAGAACCAGAATTAAGGCACTTTGCGATAAGGACAGCTTCCACGAATTATTTTCCAATATCGAAACGATTGACCCGTTGGAATTTCCCGGGTATCAGGATAAAATGGATCGCGGCAGAGCCGTCAGTGGTGAGGAGGAGGGCGTTGTCTGCGGGACAGCCAAGATTCGCCATCAGCGCTGTGCGGTGTTCGTGATGGAGCCCGGCTTTATGATGGGCAGTATGGGCTCTGTTGTCGGCGAAAAAATCGCTCGCCTGTTTGAATATGCCGCAGAGCATGAGCTGCCTGTGGTCGGCTTTACGGCAAGCGGCGGTGCGCGTATGCAGGAGGGGATTCTTTCCCTGATGCAGATGGCAAAAACAAGCGGCGCAGTAGAGCAGCACAGCAAAAAGGGCGGTCTGTATATCACCGTTCTGACAGACCCTACAACCGGCGGCGTGACGGCAAGCTTTGCCATGCTTGGGGATATTATCCTCTCCGAGCCAAACGCAACCATTGGCTTTGCAGGCAGAAGGGTCATTGAGCAGACCACAAAGAAAAAGCTGCCCGAGGATTTCCAGAAGGCAGAATTTCTGCTGGAGCATGGCTTTGTGGATGCCATTGTGCCGAGAACAGAACTGAGAGGAACTTTGGAAAAGCTGCTGCGGCAGCATGGTAGAAAGGAATGACGCGGATGAATGCCTATGAAAAATTACAGACGGCGAGAAGTCAGACCCGCCCGACGGCGCGTTCCTATATCGAAAAGCTGTTTCAGGAGCGGACGGAGCTGCATGGGGACAGAAAATATGCCGATGATGCGGCAATTATCGGCGGCATCGGTATGCTGGGGGATATCCCCGCAACCTTTATCGGCATTGAACGCGGACGCAATCTGGAAGAAAGAATCCGCTGCAATTTCGGCTGCCCCATGCCCGAAGGCTATCGCAAGGCACTGCGCTTGATGAGACAGGCGGAAAAATTCCACAGACCGGTCATCTGTTTTGTGGATACCTCCGGTGCATTCTGCGGTGAGGAGGCAGAGGAACGCGGACAGGGACAGGCGATTGCCGATAACCTTATGCAGATGATGGGACTGGAAACGCCGATTATCACGATTGTCATTGGGGAAGGCGGCAGCGGCGGTGCCTTGGGGCTTTCCGTTGCGAATAAGCTGTATATGCTTGAAAATGCGGTCTTTTCCGTTATTTCCCCTGAGGGCTGTGCAAGTATCCTCTGGGAGGATGCCAAGCTTGCGCCCGATGCGGCAGAATGTCTGCATATTACGGCGGAGGATATGAAGGAATTCGGCGTAGCAGAAGAAATTATTCCTGAGGACTTTGTGCATTTCGGAAGAATGTGCGAGGAAATGAAGGAAAAACTCATCCTTGATTTAAAGGGATGGTCGAAAAAAACAGGAAAAGAGCTTTCCGAGGAAAGATATCAGCGGTTCCGAAAGCTGGGACGCTGGGCAGAATAAAAAATAAGCCTTTCCAAGAGGTCGGGTGACTTCTTGCAAAGGCTTTTTTATTTTTCGTCAGTATCCTTTTTGCTGCATTCGGGGCAGAGTCCCGTAAATTCCAGAGAATGTCCCGTAATCCGAAATCCCGTTTTCTGCTGCAGGGTTTCCTCTAATTCACTGAGTGGGCAGGTATCCACAGGAATTACCTTGCCGCAGAGGTCGCAGACCAGACGGTGCGAATGATCCTTTTTTGCTAAGGAATAATATGCCTTCCCATCCTGCCGGACAGAGCGGATGAGAATTTTCTTTTCTGTCAGCGTGTTCAGCGTGCGGTAAACGGTGGAAACATTCATGGGAAGAATCGGCTCGGCTAAGGCGTGCAGTTCCTCTGCCGTCATGGGGCGTGCCTGCTTTTGCAATAAAAGCAATAGTACTTGCCGCTTTTTTGTGGATTTCAAAGCTGCATTTTTCAGAATATTCTGTTCCATTCCTGTCCCTCCCTTCGTTCTTATGATAGTATACCCAAATGGGTTTGTCAATGCAGGGAAGACACAGACAGGGGAAAAGAAAATTTTCCTGCACCGACAGCGTTGCAAAAAGTGGGATGGTTTGATAGGATAGGAAAAGAGAGAAAAAAGCCGACCGCTTTTGCAGATAAACAGAGAGGAAGGGAAATATTTCTCGGGAAATTTCGGGAAATATTCTTATTTCGGGAAGGAGAAGGACGCATGACAAAAAAAGAAAAGGTAACAATTATTTTAGAGCTTTTGCACGAGCATTACGGTCCGACAAAATGCTATCTTGACCACGAAAACGCATGGCAGCTTCTGATTGCAACCATGCTTTCCGCACAATGCACCGATGCCAGAGTGAATCTTGTAACAAAGGATTTATTCAAGAAATACACCTCTGTCAAGGACTTTGCACAGGCAGATCTTGCAGAGCTGGAGCAGGATATTCACTCGACAGGCTTTTATCATAATAAGGCGAAGAATATCATTGCCTGCTGTCAGAAGCTTTTGCAGGACTATAATGGAGAGGTTCCCTCGGATATCGAGCAGCTGACTGCCCTTGCGGGTGTCGGCAGAAAAACGGCAAATGTTGTGCGCGGAAACTGGTATCATATCCCCAGTGTGGTGGTGGATACACATGTTAAGCGCGTTTCCAACCTGCTTGGGCTGACAAAAAATGAAGACCCCGTCAAGATTGAATTTGACCTGATGCAGCTTGTTCCGAAGGATAAATGGATTGACATCAATACCCAGATGATTGCACATGGCAGGAAAATCTGCATTGCACGCAGACCGAAATGTCAGGAGTGCTTCCTGTTGCCCTATTGCACAGGCGGCAAGGCGTTAGAAAAAGAGAAAAAGAAAAAAGAGAAAAAGGCATAATACAGGAAGGACACAGAGACATAGAACAGAGACATAGAAAGGAGAAAACAGAAATGAAATCGAAGAAGCTTTTGGCGGCGGCGCTTGCGGCAGTGCTGACCTTGGCAGGCTGCGGCACAACTGTACTGAGTGTGGAGGAAACAAAGGAATTGCTGACGCTTTCGCAGAAAACCATGGCAACAGTGGAAAGCATGGCAGCGGAAATGACGATGGAAATGGATATGTCCATGGGCGAGGAAACCGCGGAAACTACCACAGTCGCTAAAATTCTGACGCAGCAGAACCCCCTGCGGATGCAGATGAACCTCTCCGCAACCTTGGAGGATGGCACAGAAGCGCAGAACATGCAGATGTACGCCGAGGAGGAGGATGGCAAGCTGCGCACCTATGTTCTGGCGGCGGATACATGGTATAGCCAGACGATGGAGCTTGGAGGTCTTGCACAGTATAACGCGGAGGAAAATGTGACACTCTATCTGAGCAATTTAGCCGATTTTTCCGCAACCGCAACAGAAAAAATCAATGATACCGAAGCAACAAAAATCGAAGGTACACTGAAAAAAGATGTTCTGCAAAAGGTGCTTGCGGAAAGCGGCATGACAGAAACCGCTGCGGCAATGGGTGTCACAGAGGAACAGCTTGCAGCCCTTACCGAATCGGTGAAAAGCCTTCCCCTGACGCTCTGGATTGATGCGGATGGCTATGTGCTGAAATATGAAATGAACTTGACTGAGGTAATGCAGAAAATCATGGATAAGGCGATGGAAGCTGCTGGCAGTACGGATGCGTCCTCTGCCGTAAAGGTGGAAAAAACAAGCATTTCCATGGTTTGCAGCCAGTTCAACGCAGTTAAGGAAATCACCATTCCCGAAGAAGCAAAGAGCGCAGAAAGCATTTCTGCAAATCAATAATCCGGAGCATAAAAAACCCCGAAGGAAATTTCCTTCGGGATTTTTTTATGTTTTATGATGCTTTATACTCTTGCAACACCCAGTGTTACCTTTTCACCATTGATATTCCATTCCTTGCTCAGCTCGCCGCCCTTGCCTGCGACAACCTCAACTGCCAGTACATCGCCCTTGATGTCATTTGCAGCAAGGATTTCTGCAATCCTTGCGTTGCCGTCATAGTAAACGCGGATGCGGTCTGTTACGTTGAAATCAGCTTCCTTACGCATGGTCTGTACCTTGGAAACGATTTCACGCACGAAGCCTTCTTCCACCAGCTCGGGTGTCAGGTTTGTGTCCAGAACAACGGTCAGGTTGTTGTCGCCGGAGGATACGAAGCCGTCCTTTTCTGCGGTATCAACCAGAACATCATCCATTTCCAGAACAACCTCGCTGCCGTCTACGGTGAAGGAAACCTTGCCGTCTGCCTTCAGCTGTGCCATGAAGCTGTTGCCCTCTACCTCCTTCAGATAAGCACCGATGGCAGGCACCAGCTTGCCGTATTTCTTGCCCAGTGTTCTCAGCTGAGGCTTGAAGGTGTAGGTTGTGAAGGCTTCTACGTCATCTGTGAAGGAAACTGCCTTTACATTCAGCTCGTCCTTGATGATGTCGCAGTATTCTGCGGGCAGGCTCTGTGCTGCCTTTACATACATCATAGCCAAAGGCTGTCTGTTCTTCATTGCGCTTGCGTTTCTTGCCGCACGGCCTTCTACAACAACCTTCAAAACGAAGTCCATGTTTTCTTCCAAATCAGCATCTACCCATTCTGCATGGTATGCAGGCCAATCGCAGAGGTGAACGGATTCGGGAGCGCTTGCATCCACCTTCTTCACCAGATTGCCGTAGATTTCCTCTGTGATGAAGGGGGTGAAGGGAGCAGCCAGCTTTACCATGGTTTCCAGAACGGTATACAGTGTCATATAAGCATTGATTTTATCCTGCTCCATGCCTTCTGCCCAGAAGCGCTCACGGCTTCTTCTTACATACCAGTTGGACAGGTCATCCAAGAAATCAACCATTGCACGGGCAGGCTCTGTCAGCTTGTAGCCCTCCAGAGATTCATCCACGAATTTATTCAGTGTCTGCAGCTTGGAGAGAATCCATTTATCCATGGGAGCCAGCTTTTCATAATCCAGTGTGTATTTTGTAGGATCGAACTGGTCGATTTCTGCGTACAGGATGTAGAAAGCGTAGGTGTTCCACAGAGTACCCATGAATTTTCTCTGCATTTCGGATACAGCCTCATCATAATAGCGAGAGGGCAGCCAAGGCGCGGAGTTTGCGTAGAAGTACCAACGAACCGCATCGGCACCCTGCTTATTCAGTGCATCCCAAGGGTTAACAACGTTGCCTTTATGCTTGGACATCTTCTGACCGTCCTTATCCTGCACATGTCCCAGAACGATGCAGTTCTTATAGGGAGCCTTATCGAACAGCAGTGTGCTGACAGCCAGTAGAGTATAGAACCAGCCACGGGTCTGGTCAACTGCCTCGGAGATAAAGTCTGCGGGGAAGTTTTCATCGAAGATATCTTTGTTTTCAAACGGATAGTGCCACTGTGCGAAGGGCATGGAGCCGCTGTCGAACCAGCAGTCGATAACCTCAGGCACTCTTGTCATCAGCTTGCCGCATTTCGGGCAGGTGATGTGTACCGCATCGATGAAGGGCTTGTGCAGTTCGATATTGTCGGGGCAGTCGGGAGACATTTCCTTCAGCTCTGCAATGCTGCCGATGGTGTGTCTGTGTCCACATTCACATTCCCAGATGGGCAGTGGAGTACCCCAGTATCTTTCGCGGGACAGACCCCAGTCGATAACGTTTTCCAGGAAGTTGCCGAAACGACCCTCCTTGATGTTGTCGGGATACCAGTTGATTGTTCTGTTGTTGCGCACCAGATTATCTCTCAGTGCAGTCATTTTGATGAACCATGTGCTTCTTGCATAATACAACAGAGGTGTGTCACATCTCCAGCAGAAAGGATAATTATGTTCGAAGGGCAGTGCTGCAAATAAGGTGCCGTTTTCTTCCATATATTTCAGAATAACAGGATCGGCATCCTTTACGAACAGACCTTCAAAGGGGCCTGCCAGGCTGTTCAGGTGACCTGTGGTGTCAACATTCTGATAGAAGGTTACATCATATTTTTTACATACACGGTAGTCATCCTCACCATACGCATACGCAGTGTGAACGATACCGGTACCATCTGTCAGTGTTACATAATCATCGCAGGTTACGAAGTAGCCCTTGAAGTCCTCGCCGTTGGGCTGGAAATCGAACAGGGGTTCATATTTTACATATTCCAGATCGCCGCCCTTCATGGATTCTACGACTTCATAATTGCCTTCGCCCAGAACGCTGTCCAAGAGTGCCTCAGCCATGATTACATAATAATCCTGATATTTTGCTTTAACATAGGTTTCGTTTGCATTTACGGACAGAATTACGTTGGAGGGCAGTGTCCAAGGGGTTGTTGTCCAAGCAAGGAAGTAGGTGTTTTCTGTGCCTTCCATTTTGAATTTTGCAATGGCAGAGGTTTCCTTTACATCCTTATAGCCCTGTGCAACCTCGTGAGAGGAAAGTGCTGTGCCGCAGCGAGGGCAGTAGGGAACAACCTTGTGGCCCTTATACAGCAGACCCTTGTCCCAGATCTGCTTCAGTGCCCACCATTCGGATTCGATATAGTCATTATGGTATGTGACATAGGGATGATCCATATCCGCCCAGAAGCCGACACGGTCACTCATGGAACGCCATTCCTGTTCGTATGTCCATACGCTTTCCTTACATTTTTCGATGAAGGGCTCTACGCCGTAGCCTTCAATCTGATCCTTGCCATCCAGACCCAGTGTCTTTTCTACCTCCAGTTCAACAGGCAAACCGTGTGTATCCCAGCCGGCCTTTCTCAGAACCTTGTAGCCCTTCATGGTTTTGTAGCGGGGGATTAAGTCCTTTACCGCACGGGTGATGATGTGACCGATATGGGGCTTGCCGTTTGCTGTCGGGGGGCCGTCATAGAAGGTGAAAACGGGTGCGCCTTCTCTTGCCTTGATGCTCTTGCCGAAGATGTCATTGTCCTTCCAATACTTTTCAACCTGTACTTCTCTTTCAACGAAGTTCATGTTATTGGGTACCTTGTCGTACATTTCAATTCCTCCTTAAAAATGATTTACCTTTCAAAGTGTGTTTCTCTCGTAGCTTGTTCTTTTTTCCTTTGTGTTTTTCTTATACCTCTGAAATTTTTGTCTTTTGTACTTTTTTGTGCTTTATCTTCCGTGTGTTTTATGATGGTGCGGTTTTTCCGCTTTTTCACTGATTGTCAATATAAAAAAACCCTTTCATCCCTACAGGACGAAAGAGTTCGCGGTACCACCTGAATTGACGGCACAAAATGCCGCCCAGCTTAGCTGCATCACCATCATGATGCTTTCCCTTAACGCGGGCTACGGCAGAGCCTACTGAGCAAAAGAACGGTTCGGACTGCCACTCCGGAGTGATTTTCTGTATCTTCCTTGTCATCGGGTTCCCACCAAGCCCCCGACTCTCTGCAGGCAAGCTGAGGATACATACTGTCTCCTTCATAGTGTTTTTTCGTATTTACCTGTGTATTATACAATGCGTACAAAAACTTGTAAAGCATTTTTTGCAAAGAAACCAAAAGAATGGTGTATTCATGAAAACTGTATACAAAAGTACCGAAATTTCAAGAGAAAATAAGGAAAAAACGCGAAAAAAACGTGATTTTTGCATACAATGTGTAAATTTACATGTAAAGACAGTTAAAAAATTTGATTTTCCGAGAAAAACTATGTATAATTGGTAATCAGAACCACGCACGGTTCTGCTTTTGTAAATATTATCTTGACAGGGTGCAGAAAACAGAAAAAATAAGAAAACCGGACATCCTGTAACACCGAAAAGGAGATTTTAAAATGAAAGGTAGAGACTTTGCACTGCTGACAGACTTATATGAGCTGACCATGATGCAGGGCTACTATGAAACAGGCGCATATAACAGAAAGGTCGTATTCGATCTGTTCTATAGAAAGAATCCCAGCGGCAACGGCTTTGCAATTACCGCAGGGCTGCAGCAGGCGATTGAATATCTGGATGGGCTGCATTTTACAGAGGAGGATATTGCATATCTGGAAAGCTTAAATCTTTTCTCTGAGGGCTTCATTGACTACCTGAGAAGCTTCCGCTTTACGGGCGAGGTGTATGCCGTTCCCGAAGGAACCATCGTATTCCCGCATGAGCCGCTGATGCGTATCAAGGCCCCCATCATTGAGGCGCAGCTGATTGAAACCGCACTGCTGAACATTATCAACCACCAGAGCCTGATTGCAACAAAGGCTTCCCGCGTAGTACACGCAGCACAGGGCGACCCCGTTCTGGAATTTGGTCTGCGCCGCGCGCAGGGTCCCGATGCAGGTACAGTCGGTGCAAGAGCGGCAGTCATCGGCGGCTGTGTGGCAACAAGCAACGTGCTGACAGGCAAGCTGTATGATGTTCCCGTAAAGGGTACCCATGCGCATAGCTGGGTAATGAGCTTCCCTGATGAGCTGACAGCCTTCCGCACCTATGCAAACCTGTTCCCCGATGCGTGCATTTTGTTGGTGGATACCTATAATACACTGAAAAGCGGCGTGCCCCATGCCATTCAGGTGTTTGATGAAATGAAGGCGGCAGGCACACTGCCCGAAAAAGGCTATGGTATCCGTCTTGACAGCGGTGACCTTGCATATCTTTCCAAGAGAGCAAGACAGATGCTGGATGAGGCAGGCTATCCCAATGCTGTCATTTCTGCCTCCAGTGATTTGGATGAAAATCTGATTACAAGCCTGAAGCTGCAGGGCGCAACCATCACCCTCTGGGGCGTTGGTACAAAGCTAATTACCTCTGACGATTGCCCTGCCTTTGGCGGCGTGTATAAGCTGGCGGCAGAGGAAACCGAAAACGGTGATTTTGAACCTAAGATTAAGCTGTCCAATAATGTAGAGAAGGTAACGAATCCCGGCATCAAGAAAATTATCCGTATTTATGATAAAAAGACAGGCAAGATTAAGGCTGACCTTCTGGCATTGGAGGAAGAAGAATTCACAGAGGATTCCGATTTGTATATCTATGATACCAATGCAAAATGGAAAAGCATGCAGCTGCCTGCCGGCAGCTTCACGCTTCGCGAACTGCTTGTTCCCATCTTTGTGGATGGTAAGCTGGTGTATGAATGCCCCAAGGCAATGGACATTCAGGCATACTGCAACAGAGAAAAGGATACCCTCTGGGAAGAACAGAAACGCCTGAAAAACCCCGATATTGTGCCGGTTGATCTTTCCGATAAGCTGAGCGCAATGAAGCTGAAGCTGATTGAAGCGGCAACAATGATTTAAAAAGTATAAAAAGAAAAGCAATGAAAACGCTGTGCGGAAACGAAAAAGCCGCATGGCGTTTTTTGTGCTTTTCTGGGGTTTCTTGCACAATCTGTGAAAAATTGGTATACTGATGCCAAGAAAAGGGAAGGGGGGATTTATTTGCAAACGATTTATTTTTCTGAAAGATTGCTGTGCCAGCTGGAACGGCTGCATACCGTGCCGCTGACGCTTGTAGAAGCACCTGCCGGCTATGGAAAAACAACCGCCCTGAAGCATGCCCTCAGAGATGTGCCGTATGGGGCATTGCGCTGGCATAATGCGCAGGATGCCACAGTCTGCTGCGATTGGCTCGTGCGCCAGATTGCACAGAAGGACTCTGCTCTGGCACAGCAGATTTTCGATTTATATCATGAAAACGGGCCTTTGGTGCATGCAAAGCCTGCGGAGGAATCCTCGCTTTATCTGATGATTGATAATTTTCAGGTGATTGCGGCGCAGTTTCCGTTTTCCGTTTTGCAGCTGCTTTCTGCCCTGAAGGGTACCGCTGTGCATGTTATTTTTCTTTCTCGCAGCTTTTGGCAGCTGCCAATACAGGATTTGATGCACGTCTGCTACATTTCCAAAAAGGATTTTTTCCTGCGAAAGGAGGATATTATCTGCTTTGCAGAGGAGCTGGGCATTTCCCTTACGGAAAAGCAGGCGATACATATTCAGAAGGAAACAGGCGGTTGGGCGGCGGTTGTTTCGCTGTATCTGCAAAACGGCTGCGAAGAGGTGGAATGGAAAAAGCTGAGCCGTCTGATGGAGGATTTATTCTGGAGAAGGCAGGAGGATATCCTTAAAAAGGCGCTGCTGCGTCTTGCGCAATTTGAAACGGTAGATGTAGAAATGGTGCGCGCGCTGACAGAGGACATTGCGGATTTGCAGCAGATGGGCGAGTGGTTTTATAGTCTGCCCCTGCTGTACTATGATGCGGAGCAGCAGAGGTACTGCCTCTGTGCGCTGCTGCGGAAGTTTTTGCTTTATCGCCTGCATAATGCGTCCTTTCTGACGCAGTGGGACAGCTATCATCGCTGCGGCTGCTGGTATCGGGAGCATGGGGAGACGAAAAAAGCCGTTGCCGCCTTCTATAAGGTTCTGGATTATGCGGGAATTCTTTCCTGCGATTTGACAGGGCTTCTATTCGAAAAATTCGATAAGCTTTCCTATACGGAAATTGCAGGGGAGATTCTGAGACATTGCCCGATGGAAACGAAGCAGAGGTATCCCTTATCCCTTCTTCGGCTTTGCTATGCGCTTTTTGCCGATGCCGCTTTTACGGAATATCAACAGCTTCTGGAGGAAGCGAAGGGCATCATCTGTGATGGGAATGACCCCAATCTTCTGGGAGAATGGGAACTGATTGCCGCCTTTCAGGATTTCCCCAATCTGGAAAAAATGGAACAGCATTATCAGCGGGCAAAACGCCTGATGACAGCGCCATCTGTTATCTTTACGGTGGGAGAACCGTTTTTGTTCGGCAGTATTTCCATGTGGCGGCTGTTCTATACAAAGCCGGGCGAATTGGAACGAACCGCAGAAACATTGGAACGCGTCATGAAGCTGTATAATTCCCTGACGGCAGGGCATGGCAGCGGTGCGGCGGAGCTGTATCGGGGCGAGGTCTGCTGTGCGCAGGGGCGCTTCGCCGATGCGGAAATCTATGGCTATCAGGCGTTGTATGCGTCTCTGCAAAGAAAGAATGCCTGCGTGACCTATGGTGCGGCGCTGCTTCTTGGCACCAATGCAGTCTATCGCGGAGATTTGGAGGCATGGAAGCGAACCTTGGACTATCTGGAGGACCCTGCGCATACCTATGCCTTCCTGCAGGATACCTTTCTGGATGTGTGCATGAAGGAAACGGTACAGAGCTATTTTGCCATGCTGCAGCCGAAGGAGAGCAGATTGCGAAAGCGCCTGCAGGCGGCATCCAATCGGCTGTATGATTTGAATTTTACAAACAGTGCCATCAAGGGTGTGCGTATTCCAAGAATTATTCTGAAGAAGAATTATCATAAGGCGATTGGGATTCTGGAGGTAGCATTGAAGGTGGATGCAAGGCTGATTGCTCTTCCGTCCCGGCTTTTTATCCATACCAATCTGGCGCTTTGCTATTTTGCCATCGGACGCAGCCGAAAGGCGGCGGAACATTTGGAATTTACGCTTTCCTTGGCAGAACGGGATCAGGTGCTTTCGTTTGCGGCTTATTTCCGCGAATATCTGGAGCCGTTGTTTTATCTGCCCTCTGTTTCCAGAAAATATGCCGCTGTCATTCAGGAAATCCGCAGCCTGCCGATACAGAATATCCCCGCTGTGCCGGAATGGAAGGCGTTCATTCCCAAGCAGGAGAATGAATGGGAGGAGCCGCTCAGCAAACGGGAGCGTGAAATTGCGGAGCTTGCGGCAAGAGGACTTCGCAACGGAGAAATTGCCGAAATGCTGCATATTTCAGAGGGTACGGTCAAGAATCATCTGAAGATTGTGTTCCGAAAATTGAATATCGACCGCCGTTCCAGTCTAAGGGGACGGTTGCGTTAAGAAAAAGATAAAAAATGTCCCTTTCGTGATATACCATAAAAGCGGAAAAATTTGTAAAATAAAGGAAGATAGAGTTCAGTTGCGTGCATTTGTCCGCAGAGGAAAAGGGGTATTTTTCCTGCGGGAGGGAACAGGTGCAGATGAACAGTACCCATAGCAGAAATGTAAAAAGCGAAATGTAAAAAGCATGGAGGGGAGGGAGTTTTTTTGGTACAGGCTGAGAAATTGCTGTTATGGGATATTTTTCAGGGGAAATCTATCAGAACGGAATCTCTGCACGCGGGACAAAAATGTGGAAATGAAAGAGGGGCACAGCTGCGCGCAGAAATCCCGACAGGCGGAATGTGATAAGTTGGGCAAACGCATCCGTCGGAACCTTTGTGGTACAGGTAGATACACCAAAGCGAAGGATCGGAAAATGGTGTGCAAAGGGGCGGCTGTCTTGGCATAGAATAATCAGCAGACCCTTTGCAGGCGAAAAAGGCTTTGGTGTAATCGGTAAGTGCAAATACATAGAAGAAGGAGCCGCAGTGGGGATACCCCCGTTATGGCTCCTTTTTCGCTGCTTTCTGTGGTGTTACCATGCGTATTTATTGATATCCTCAAGCGTAATGCCGGGGTGCAGTGCAATGTTGATGCTGTTGGCAATGATGTTTGCCAGACGATCCACAACGGCATCCACCTCCTTCGGTGTCACAAACAGATTGCCTGTATATGGCCCAAGGATTTCGGCAATCATCTGATATTTTTCCTCCTGCTCCAAATCGGCAAGCGTCTCGTAAAATGCCGTTCCCTTTTCTGTCTGCCGAATCATTTCCTCCAGAATACAGTCCATTGTGTCATTTACAAGCGTTGCGGCATCCACCACAGTCGGTACGCCAATCGCAATCACGGGAATCCCCAGATGTGCCTCATCCAGCAGCATCCGCCGATTGCCGACCCCTGCGCCCGGCGCAACGCCGGTATCGCTCATCTGAATGGCGGCGTTAATGCGGTTGGAACGGCGTGCGGCAAGGGCATCAATCGCAATCAGCAGGGAGGGGTGCAGCTTATCCACAATCCCCTTTACGATTTCTCCTGTTTCTATCCCCGTAATCCCCATTACCCCCGGACTAACGGCGGCAACAGGGCGTACAGCCTTCTCGATTTCCGCAGGAAGTGTGCCGCTGAGGTGGCGCGTCACCAGGATTTTGGAAATTACCTTCGGGCCGAGTGCATCGGGTGTGATGTTCCAATTACCAAGCCCGATTACCAGAATGCAATCCTCCCTTTTCGGCTTTGCCAGAGAGCGAATCTGCTCTGCCAGAAGCCCAATCAGCTTTTCGTGACAATCTGCATCATTTTCCTTTAGCTTTTCCGATTCCAGTGTAATATAATGCCCCATCGGCTTGCCCATGCGCGCGCTTCCTTCAGGAGAGAGAATATGCACATGGGTGAGGGAATAGTCTGCCTGCTCGTCTGTTTCCACCGCTACGCCCTCAAGGGTATCCGTGGTGTCCTTCTGTGCCAGTTCCCGTGCCTCAATGGCAAGGTCTGTGCGGACAGAAAACGTCTGCGGCACTTTTTTTTCGTCTTTTTCGTTCATGCTTTCACTGCCTTTCTGTATTTTCCTAGGGTTTTTCATTATTTTTTTCGTAGTTTTGAAAAGTATTCATTGACTTATTTCGTTCCATAAGGTAAAATATATCCGTTAAGTTAACCATGGGGTACTCGAGAGAGTGGGAAAAAAGCCCCAAGCCGTGTCGGAGGGAGCATGCCCTCAAGGTGGTTAATAGTAAGAGGAAAGAGCGATATTCCCCAAAATATCGACAGAGAAAACCACATTAAAGTAATTAGGAGGAAATAACATTGGCTAATATCAAATCTGCTAAGAAAAGAATCAAAGTGATTAACAAAAAAACACTGAGAAACAAAATGATTAAATCTCAGGTGAAAACAGCTATGAAGAAAGTAATCGTTGCTGTAAATGCAGGCGACAAGGAAACAGCAGCAGTTGCACTGAAGAACGCAGTATCTGCAATCGACAGAGCATACATCAAAGGCATCTACCACAAAAATGCAGTAGCAAGAAAGAAATCTTCTCTGACAAGACTGGTAAACAGCCTGTAATTTTTTCAACAGATCTGAAGGGATATTCCAAACGGAATATCCTTTTTTTCTGTCCCAAAACAGCCTGACTTCGCAGGGGAGAAATTCTTGCTTTCCGTCAGAAAAGGGCATATAATGAAGAACAAGCGACATTTTGAGAAAAATTTTGAGAAAAAGAGAGAGAATTTGATTTTTCGGAGAGATGAAGGAGGAATTATTGATGCTGAAGGAAAAGGCAGGACAGTATTATTTTGTGCAGGATAAAAGCTGCGCAGAGGCCATTCTGCTTGCGGCAAATGAAGCATATCATCTTGGCATGACAGAAGAAGCAACGAAGCTGTTTGCAGGCTTCCGCACCGGCATGGGTATGGGCGGCACCTGTGGTGCGCTTTCCGGTGCCATCGGTGTCTTGAGCAGCAAATACGGCACGAGAGAGGATTTAAAGACAATCTGCGCGGATTTTGTTGCCGCATTTGAACAAAAGCTGGCGCTCGGCACAACGGAATGTGCCCCTCTTGCGGCGAAGTATAAAACAGAGGGCAAACGCTGTCGGGATGCGGTGGAGCTGACCGCAGAGGCACTGGAGGAATTTATTGATAAGCTGGAGGGCAAGGCTCCTGCGGAGGGCTGTACCCTGCGCCCCGAGGATATCAAGCGCGTAAAGGGCATGGGCTTTTTGCAGCATAAGGGCACGAATCTGTTCAACGCTCGCGTCATCACCAGAAACGGACGCATTACCACAGAGGAAGCAAGTGTCATTGCGGAAGCGGCAAGGCTTTATGGTGATGGACACATGATGATGACCACCCGTCTGACGATTGAGGTTTCGGGGATTGCTTATCACGATATTGATGCCTTCTGCGCGCATCTGGCAAAGGCAGGGCTTTCCGTCGGCGGTACAGGCAGCAAGGTGCGTCCTGTGGTTTCCTGCAAGGCAACCACCTGTCAGTATGGTCTGTATGATGCCTATGCGCTGAGCGATGAAATCCATACACGCTTCTATCAGGGCTATCGTGGGGTATCCCTGCCGCATAAATTCAAGATCGCAACAGGCGGCTGTCCCAATAACTGCGTAAAGCCGACCTTGAACGATTTGGGTATCGTGGGCGCAAGAGTGCCGCAGTATCATATCGAGGATTGCCGTTCCTGCAAAAAATGCCAGCTGGAGGAGGATTGTCCTATCCATGCGGCGAAGAAAAACGCAGATGGCAAGCTGGAAATTGATGCAGAGCTTTGCAACCACTGCGGTCGCTGTATCGGCAAATGTCCCTTCCATTGCAATGATGAGGGCGTGGATGGCTATAAGGTCTATGTCGGCGGACGCTGGGGCAAAAAGATTGCCCATGGGCAGATGCTTCATAAAATCTTTATGGATCAGAATGAGGTTCTGGATACCGTGGAAAAGGCAATTCTGCTGTTCCGTTCCGCAGGGGAAAGCGGCGAACGCTTTGCGGATACCATCAATCGTATTGGCTTTGCGAACGCGGAAAAAATCCTTCTGAGTGATGAATTGCTGCAGAAAAAGGCAGAGATTCTGGGATTGGATGTTGTCGGCGGCGCAACCTGCTAAAAAAGAGTATTCAGAAAGAAATTACTTGGAAATAAGACTGCTTTGAGGGAGACTTCGGAGCAGTTTTTTATTTTATACAAAGCAGATAGGAATTTTATCGTCATTTACTTCTTTTTATGGTAAAATAGGAAAAAAAGGAAGGTTCAATCCGAAGGGAGGATTCCTGCGTGAATTTTGTAGATAGCATCATCAAAAAAAGAGACGGCGGCAAGCTGACAAAAGAAGAAATCGCCTTTTTTGTGAAGGGCGTGACGGATGGCACTCTGCCCGATTATCAGATTTCCGCCTTGCTGATGGCAATTTTTCTGAAGGGCATGGATACGGAGGAAACGGCACAGCTGACCATGGAAATGGCACATTCGGGCGGTATGTTTGACCTCTCCGCTTTGGCAGGCTGTAAGGTGGATAAGCACAGCACAGGCGGTGTTGCGGATACCACAACGCTGATTCTTGCGCCCTTGGTTGCATCTGTGGGTGTGCCTGTGGTAAAAATGAGCGGTCGGGGGCTTGGCTTTTCCGGCGGCACGATTGATAAGCTGGAATCCATCCCCGGCTTTCGGGTGGATGTGACAGAGGAGGAAGCACTGCGCTTTGCGAAGGAAAGCGGCATCGTGCTGATGAGCCAGACGGATAATCTTACGCCTGCGGATAAAAAGCTTTACGCTCTCCGCGATGTCACAGGAACGGTGGATAGCATCCCTCTGATTGCGGCAAGCATTATGTCGAAAAAAATTGCCGCAGGCGCGGATGCAATCGTACTGGATGTGAAATGCGGCAGTGGTGCCTTTATGAAAAATGCGGCGGATGCGGAAAGGCTTGCAGGCATTATGGCAGATATGGGCAGGCATGTCGGCAGAAGGGTAACGGCGGTCATCAGCAGTATGGCACAGCCCTTGGGCATGTATATCGGCAACAGCCTTGAGGTAATGGAAGCCATCGAGGTGCTGAAGGGCAATGTCGGCGGCGATTTGCTTGAGGTTTCTCTGACGCTTGGCGCGAATATGCTCCTTCTGGCGGAGCGCGTGCAGAGTGAGGAGGAGGGCAAGGCACTTCTGCTCGAAAATATCAGAAATGGCAAGGGGCTTGCAAAATTTAAGGAGCTGCTGATACAGCAGGGCGGCGATATCCGCGTCATTGCGGATTATAGCCTGCTCCCTCTGGCAGAGGAAAAATGGGAAGTAAAAGCAACGAAATCGGGGTATCTTACCCGTATGGATACAGCCATGATTGGCAGAGCCTCGCAGGAAACCGGCGCAGGGCGGATGTTCAAGGGACAGACGCTGGATTTTGGCGCAGGTATTGTCATGAAAAAACGCACAGGGGATGTAATTGCAACAGGTGAAACCTTGGCGGTGGTATATAGTAAGAGCAGAGAAAAATGTCAGAGTGCGGCGGATTTCCTGCAAAAGGCCATCACAATCGAGGCTGCACCGCTGACAGAGCAGACACCTTTGATTTTGAAAACCATCAGACAGGAGGGTTAAGCATGAAAAGAGCGATTATTATTGTACTGGACAGCGTTGGCATTGGCGAACTGCCCGATGCGGCGGATTTTGGGGATGTTGGCAGTAATACCCTGGTCAATATCAAGAAGGTGCGTCCGCAGACGAGCCTGCCAAACCTCTGCGCCTTAGGTCTTGGGGATATCCAAGGCAAGGATATCTCGCTTCTTGGCGAGGTTGCCGCACCGAAGGGCTGCTACGGCAAAATGGCAGAACGCTCCATCGGCAAGGATACCACAACAGGGCATTGGGAAATGGCAGGCATTATCACCAAAAGGCCCTTCCCGACCTTTACGGAAACAGGCTTCCCCAAGGAGGTCATGGATGCCTTTGAAGCGGCAATCGGCACAAAGACACTCGGCAACTATGCCGAATCCGGTACGGTCATCATTCAGGATTTGGGCGTGGAGCACATGAAAACAGGCTACCCCATCGTCTATACCTCTGCGGACAGCGTGTTCCAGATTGCGGCACATGAGGATGTCATTCCTGTCCAAAAGCTGTATGAAATGTGCGAAAAGGCAAGAAAAATCCTAACAGGGAAGTATGGCGTTGGGCGTGTCATTGCGCGTCCCTTCATCGGCAATGCAAAGGATGGCTTCACCCGCACCAAAAACAGAAGGGATTTTTCTCTGGAGCCGACAGGCCCGACCATTCTCGACCTCACAAAGGCGAAGGGCATGGAGGTTGTGGCTGTCGGAAAAATCGAGGATATCTTCGAGCATCGCGGCATGACCCGTACCGACCATACCACCAATAACCACGACGGCATTGAAAAGACCATTCAGTTCTTGAAAGACGATTTTGAAGGACTGCTGTTCACCAATCTGGTGGATACCGATATGATTTACGGGCACAGAAACGATGTGGAGGGCTACGCGGGCGCATTGGAATATTTCGACAGCAGGCTACCCGAAATTCTGGCACAGCTGAAGGAGGAGGATGTGCTTTTTATCACGGCAGACCATGGCTGCGATCCGACCACACCCAGCACCGACCATTCCAGAGAATACGTCCCCATTCTGGCTTACGGCAAGCCCATCAGGGCAGGCGTTGACCTTGGTGTCAGAAAGACCTTCGCAGATCTGGGGCAGACCATTTCCGATTATCTGGGTCTGGATGCCCATTTTGAGGCAGAAAGCTTCTGGAAGGAAATCGCGAAATAAAACGGGAACGCCTGCTCTTTTATGGGGCAGTCTTTCCTGCTTCATATACAAAGGAGAAGTTCTATGAAAAATATAGAGGAAATCACAATCAGACCCGTAACCGAGGCAGATGCAGAGAAACTGCTTGCCATTTATGCCCCCTATGTAACCGATACCTTCATCACCTATGAATATACCGTTCCGACCGTAGAGGAATTTCGGGAACGCATCCGCAATACCCTGCAGGCATATCCCTATTTTGCGGCAGTGGAAAACGGCAGAATTATCGGCTATGCTTATGCCTCCGCATTTCATCCCAGAAGGGCGTATCTCTGGTCTGCGGAAGCAACGGTTTATCTGGAACGCGGGGTGCGTGGGCGCGGTGTCGGCAGGCTGCTGTATGAAAGGCTGGAGGAAGCGCTGAAGCGGCAGAATGTGCAGAATGTCAATGCCTGCATTGCTTATCCGAATCCGCAGAGCATTGCCTTCCATGAAAAAATGGGCTATCGTGCGGTCGGGAAATTCACTGACTGCGCCTATAAGCTGGAGCAGTGGCTCGGCATGATCTGGATGGAAAAAATGCTGGGCGCGCACGAAAATCCCCCGAAGGAATTTATTCCCTACCCCGAAATTCTGAAAGAAAACGGGAACAAAGCTGAGAAATTTTCGTCAGAAGGGATAGACCTGTGAAATCGTGGGATTTGTTGCAAGAAAGCGGGTTTTGTAGTATACTGAACAGATAACTGTGGGTATCATTGTGAATGAAGGAGAACATTTATGGAAGAAACAACAATCGTGATTATGTTGAAGGATGAAGAAACCGGCTTTCTGGATCAGGAGCTTGGCTCCTATTCCGTTCCCGAAAGGGCAGAGCTGATCTGGAGCATTTATGTCAAGAGTAACGAGGTTGTGCTTCGCTTAAGCTGCGACAGAGAGCTTGAGGATTGGGAATACGAAGCGGTTTTTGATTATTACGATACGGAACCTGTAGGTGCTCTGGTGGATACCATCATAGAGGAGGAGGGCCATTGCGACCCTGTCTGGATTGTCGGGTTCCCCTTTATTGATGATCAGGATGCCATGGAAGAAAAGCTTGCAAAAATCCTGCAGGCACACGAAAAAGAGCTCTGTTCTGTTTTTGATGCAATCAAGGATAAAGAGGATGATTACCGTGAGGAATAAAGGTATCTTTTGCCTGCTTCTGGCTTTTTGCGTGTTCCTGATGAGCAGCTGCAACCTGAGCAGCCCCCTCCCCCCCGATGCAGATGCTGCCGATGGAAAGGGCGGCACAACGGAGATTATCGTGCCGGGTGGAAAAACGGATAAAGCCGATGAAAAGCAGGCGGCTGAAAAGGCCAAGAATGATGAAAAAAAGAACGAAAAGTCGGACAGCAAGAAAAGCACGCAGAATAAGCCCTTTTGGCAGGCATCCAAGGTGTATGACACTCTGACGGCGGTTGCCGCGGCGGCACAGCAGGATTATAAGGTCAACGGCGCGAAACGCGGCTGGATGAGCAAAAACGGCAAGCTTTACGGCTATTATGATGGCTGCTACATAACCCCGGACATGCTGGTGAAGGAGGGCTATTTGGAAAGCGGTCTGGATACGTCCGGATTTGAGCTCCTGCTGATTGATGGGGAGGACTTGGCGGCGTATAATGGCACAAGCGTTTCCTCGGGCAATATGAATTTCGGCGTATTTGCGGCAGTGAAGCAGAATGGGAAATATCTGCTGGCCTCTCCGAGCGGCAAGGCGGGGCAGATTGTCCAGTCTGATTATCAGTCGCTTCTGGCAAAATATAACCAGAGCCATGGCAATATCGGGCGGCTGTCCTCCGCAACGGCGGAATATGGGCGGATTCTGAATTATATCTGCCTGTATGAAGGGCGTTTCGCGGATTATTATGTGCGTGAAATCCGAAAGGATAATAAATATGCCGTTGTGGTATTTTCCACCACAGGCAATACGGCAAATATCAAGGAATATGTTTTGAAGAATGATAATGGCTTTTGGGAGGTTGTCTATCCCAATGTGCAGATGGACGCGTATCCCATTACTGCCATCAATCGTCTGATCCCCGATTTTAATGTGGAGGTTCTGCCGAAATATAACCTTGCGGCATGGCGCGGTCTGGTGAAGGCGGAGCAGGGCGGCGCAGTGGCGGCAATGTTCGGGAAGTATTATATTACCAGCAAAACGCAGATTCAGTATCAGTGTGCAACGGCGAACTGTGCGTATTTCCGCCTGGCAGACGGCTCTCGCTATGTTGCCTATTCCAACGGAGATTACTGGACGGCGGCACCTGTTTCCTCCGATATTGCGGCAAGGAATTATTTCATGGAACGTACCGGCGGCGATTACAGCTTTATTATTCTGGATGATTAAAAGAGGGTGGTTTTATGACAAAGACCAATGTGATGCGTCTTCTGGAGGCGGCAGGGATTGCCTACCGCACTGCGGAGTATGAATATGATGAAGCGAACCTTTCGGGACTGCATGCGGCGGAGCAGGTTGGCATGGATGCGGATCAGGTGTTTAAAACACTGGTAACCAGAGGGGATAAAACAGGGATTCTGGTATTCTGTATCCCTGTGGATATGGAACTGGATTTGAAAAAGGCGGCATCTGTTTCCAAAAATAAGAAGGTGGAAATGACGCACATGAAGGAGCTGCTGGGGCTGACGGGCTATATCCGCGGCGGCTGCTCCCCAATCGGGATGAAGAAAAAATACCCCACCTTTATTGATGAAACCTGTATCCTCTTTGATGAAATCGCGGTCAGCGCAGGGGTGCGCGGCGAACAGGTGATTCTGAATCCGCAGGATCTGGTGCAGTATATCGAAGCGACAGAGGCAGACATCACAAAGCCGATGGAATAAAACAAAAAAAGAAAAATAAAAAAATAAGAAGAAATAAGAAAACAGCGACTTCTGAGAAACCGGAAATCGCTGTTTTTTGCTATTGCTTTTCTGTTATTTTGTAATTTTAATGCTCTCGCTGGGGGCACTTTCCTGCCCATCAATCACTGTGGTCACACGCAGATAGCAGGTACCGTTGACAGAGATGCCGAAGCACTGTGGATATCCCCAGTACCATTTTTCGCTGCTGTTATTGCTGATGCGCGTGTATGGCCCATCCGGAGTGAGGGACTTGTATACATAATAATGGTCTGCGCCGTAAACGGGAGCCCATGAAACGTATGCGTAGCCGTCCTGCGCCAGCCTTGCGCGCAGATTCTGCGGTGCGGAGGGGGTATAGGTGTAGCCCTGCATTGCGCTGAGCGGCAGAGAAAGCTTCTGCGGCACCTGCAATACCTGTGCGATGGGGATAGAGAAATAATGCGAGTCCCCAAAGAAGGAGGTCATGCCGATGACCTCACCGGTGCTGTTGAATAAAGCACCGCCGCTGCTGCCGGGGGCAATGACGGCGGAGGTGGAAATCACATCCGTATCATAGCCGTTGATTGTGCCTGTGCTGACAGTGTTGCGCGCGCCGCCGGGAGAGCCGATGGACGTAACCGCATCCCCAACCTTGTAGGAAAAGGCAGGCGTTGCGGCAGAAAGGTCTGTTTTTTCGATTCTCAGAAGGGCGATGTCGGCGGAAGTATCAAGTCCGACTACGGTTGTCGTGCCTTGATAAATCGTGCCGTCCGCAAACACAAACTGCGCGGTTGCCGCACCCTTAATTACATGGTAATTCGTGGCAATCAGACCATCTGCGGAAAGCACAATGCCACTGCCCTGCATTTTATTCGTCTGGATATAAACAACGGAATCATTGTTTTCTGTCTTTTCCGGTGCCATATATTCCGCGGAATGGATGGAAACCGAGGAGGTGCTCTGGTTCCATGTGACCTCTGCGCCGCTGTATTCGGCTAAGAAGCGAAGCGGTACGAAGGTGCGCCCGTTCCTGATTTTTGCCGGAGCATCAATAGAAACCGCTTTGCCGTTGACGGTGGCTGTTTTTTCGTCAGGATGCAGGGAAATCTGTATTTCGTCCTTTTCTGCGAGGACGGTTTTGCTTTCCTCCTGCCATGCAACAGAATACCCCAGAGATTCCAGAATGCCGCGCATGGGTACTAATACGCGGTCGTTTTCGATAAAGGGAGCTTCAGCAAACGAAACAGCCTTATCATCCAGAAAAATGCGAATGGATGCCGCTGCCGCTGTCTGCATGGAGCATAAAAAGAGAAACAGAAAGAGGAAACCTCCTCTTACCAATCGTTTCATGGTGGTTCACTTCCTTTCTAGCATAAAGTATATCACAGAACAGGGCTTTGCGGACAAAATTTAGAAAAATTTAAGAAATGTGCGCGCATGGCAGGAGGATTTGATTTTTTCCTGTATTTATAGTATCCTCTTAGGACGGAGGTGAGGATAATGTTTGAACGAATTACGGAGAAAACCTTTGATGAAATTTTTCCCTTGCTGGAAAGCGCGTTCCCTGTGACGGAATTACGCATGAAGGAGGACCAGCGCGCACTGCTGAAAGAGCCATGCTATCGGCTTTACGGCGTGCGCAGAGAAGGCGTGTTTGCGGCAACCTTTGCGACATGGGAAATCGAGGATTTTTTATATATTGAGCATTTTGCGGTAAAAGAGGAATACCGCAACGGCGGCTACGGCGGCATGCTTCTGGATGCCCTTCTGGCGGAGAAAAAACGCCCGATGGTGCTTGAGGTGGAGCTGCCGGAGGATGCGCTGACAAGGCGGCGGATTGGCTTTTATGAGCGGCATGGACTTGTGTTCAACAGCTATCCCTATTTGCAGCCGCCCATGCGAAAGGGGCAGGGAGTCCTGCCGCTGCGGCTGATGACGAAGCCTGCCGCCATTGATGCAAAAACCTATCAGCGGTATAAGAAACGGATACACAGCATCGTATATAAATATGAGGGTGATTTGTAATGGGCTATTGCTTTGGAATCGATATCGGCGGCACAACGGTGAAAATCGGGCTTGCGGCAGAGGATGGAACGCTTCTGGAAGGATGGGAAATTCCTACCCGAAGGGAGCCGACACCGGAGGGTCTTCTGTTGGACATCAGGGTGTCCATACTGGACAGATTGGACAGGGAGCTGGACAGGGGAAAAAAGCAAAAAATCCGCAGAGCGGACATCCTCGGCATCGGCATGGCTGCCCCCGGTGCGGTGACAGCGGATGGCATCCTGCATGGCGCGGTCAATATCGGCTGGGGAGATGTGGCACTTGCCGAGGAGGCAGAGCGCATCATCGGCATTTCACCCGTCTGCGTTGGGAACGATGCCCGTCTGGCGGCATTGGGCGAAGCAGCCTACGGCGCAGGTGTCGGGGCGAGGAGCATGCTCATGGTGACGCTTGGCACGGGAGTTGGCGGCGGCGTGGTGCTGAACGGGAAGGTTCTCATGGGGGAGAGCGGTGTGGCAGGCGAAATCGGGCACATGACGGTGAATCCCTTTGAGACGGTGCGCTGCAACTGCGGCAAAGCGGGCTGTCTGGAGCAATATGCCTCTGCGACGGGAATGGTGCGCGTGGCGAAGCAGGTTCTTGCTAAGCGGAGAGAGGATTCCCTGCTGCGGCAGAAGGAGGTAACGGCAAAGACCCTCTGGGATGCGGCGAGGGCAGGCGATGCGCTTGCCAATGAGATTACGGATGTGGTTTCGGCGTATCTGGGGATGGCGCTTGCCAATGCGATGTATCTTGTGGATACGGAGAAAATCGTATTTGGCGGCGGCGTTTCTAAGGCAGGGGAGCTGCTTCTGCAAAAAGTCGAAAAAGCCTACAGGAGCAGGGTTTTTGCGCACAGCAGAGAAAAGGAGTTCCTTTTGGCAAAGCTGGGCAATGCCGCAGGGATGCGCGGTGCGGCGGCATTGTTGCTACAGAAAATCAAATAGAAGCATGTAAATAGTGGACAAAAACGGTGTTAAGTTTTTGTGAAAATATGCTGAAAAAGAAAAATGACAAAAATTCCGCGCAAAAAAGAAGGAAAACACGGAGTTTTGGAGAATTTACAATATAACAGGAAACATCCGAAGCGGATATCCTGTCAAATTATGAATGATTCAAAGGCATACCACCGGAAAACTATTTAAAGGGGGAGATTGCAATGGTTAAAATTCTTGCAGGCGAAAAAGGTGAAGGCAAAACAAAAAGAATGATCGACATGGCAAATGCAGCCGGCAAAGAGGCAAAGGGCAATATTGTCTTTGTTGATGACGACAACAGCCACATGTACGATTTGCATTATAGTGTGCGTTTCGTAGAAACACCGAAGTTCATTATGGAAGATCCACAGGTATTCAGAGGCTTTGTGTGTGGTATCCTTTCTCAGAACAGTGATATTGAAACCATTTACATTGATGGGTTGAACCATATTATGGACAGAATCAGCGACGCAGATTTCACAGCCTTCATTCAGGAATTGGATAAGACTTCCAAGGAAGCGGAAATGGATATGGTTATGATTATCAGCCGCAAAACAGATGCACTTCCTGCAGAGGTACAGCAGTATCTGATTTAATCTTTTAAAATTGAAACATTCATGAACCGAAAAGGGACTCTTTTTAGAGTCCTTTTTAGGTGTCGACAAAGTCGACCCCTAAGTCGAAATCAGGATTTCGACTTGTTTAGACAGGTGAATAAACAGACGAGTTCCATCGGCTAAAAAGCCTTGAAACTCGCCGTTTTCCTCGCCGGAAATGAATTCCGACTGCGGATTCCATTCAGGAAACTCCTTCGTTTCCCGAACCTTTCCGCGGCATCAAAACAACCTTGTCTACAGACTGAGGGGGGCTCTTTTTAGAGTCCTTTTTTATTGTAAAGGAATATTGTTTGCAAGAAAAAACAGTTGTAGGACAAAAAGGACAAAATTTGCTTAAATTTTTGTATAATTTGAAGAACAGAACAGTATTTCACTTTACTTTTGGGTTTTCTTTGTGCTAAAATACAAGCTATAGAACGTATTTTGTATGCAAAAATGGAAAAATAGAACAATTCTTTGTTTATTTTTTTTAACGAAATCATGGAGAGAAACCAGAAAGGGAGAACAGACATGAACAAATTTCAGGAAATGTACCGTGCAAAGCTGAAAACAGCGGAAGAGGTTGCAATGTATGTAAAATCCGGTGATATCTGTGCCTGTCCTACAGGCTTGGAGGAGCCCGAAACCATCTGTGCGGCTGTCGGCGAAAGAGCAAGACGCGGCGAAATCACAGGAGTACAGCACCATGCGATTCTGTCCGTAAAGGGCAATGCGTTTATGGACCCTGCACTCAAGGGTAAATATGATTATGTATCCTGGTTTACAGGCGGCGCAGGCAGAAAGGGAATTCAGCAGGGCTACTATACCTATGTACCGAATAACTACAGCACAGCACCCGGCTACTGGAGAGACTGCATGCCCAGACTGGATGTATTCTATGCTGAGGTTTCCCCGATGGACAAGCATGGCTATTTCTCCTGCGGCATGGCCGGGGCAGAGGTGGTTGCGCTGAGAGATAAGGCAACGATCATCCTGCTGGAGGTCAACGAAAAAATGCCCCGTGTTATGGGGAATAACCTGATTCACATTTCTCAGGTAACGGCTCTGTGCGAATCCTGCCATGAGCTGCTGGAGCTGCCCGAAACCGTACTGACAGAAACAGATAAGAAAATCGGTCAGATGATTGCGGACGAGGTTCCCAACGGCGCAACCCTGCAGCTGGGGATTGGCGGCGTTCCCAATGCGGTTGGCGTTCTGCTGCGCGATAAGAAGGATCTGGGTCTGCATACCGAAATGTTTACAGACAGCATGGTTGACCTGCTTGAATGCGGCGCAGTTACCAATATGAAAAAGCCCATCAATGTCGGCAAAACGATTGCCACACTGGCTTGGGGCACAAAGAAAATGTACGAATACATGGATGATAACCCTGCATTTGAAATGCACCCCGTTGATTATACAAACAACCCCTATGTCATCGGTCAGCATGACAACTTCATTTCCGTGAATGCCTGTGTAGAGATTGACCTGTTTGGTCAGGTTTGTGCGGAATCTCTGGGCACACTGCATTACAGCGGTTCCGGCGGTCAGGTGGACTTCGTGCGCGGCGCGAACCTTTCCAAGGGCGGCAAGGGCTTTATCGCGATGACCTCTACCGCGAAAAACGGTACGGTTTCCAAGGTAAAACCCGTGCTGACACCCGGCTCCATTGTGACAACCTCTAAGAATGAAGTGGACTTCCTGGTAACGGAAAACAATATTGTTCGTCTGAAGGGCAGAACCGCAAGCGAAAGAGCGAAAATGATTATCTCTCTGGCGGCACCCGAATTCAGAGATGAGCTGCTGTTTGAAGCAAAGAAAATGAATCTGATTGTATAAGTGGTAGTAACACAAAAGCCCGACCGAAAGGTCGGGCTTTTGTGTTGCGTTTCGGATAGATTTATGGTATGTTGAAACAAAACCATGGAAAAAGGAGGTAGGAGCGGTGAGAAAAAGCTGGGACGAATATTTCATGGAAATTGCTGAGATTGTAAAAACACGCTCGACCTGCCTGCGCAGACAGGTGGGGGCGGTGATTGTAAAGGATAACCGTATCATTACGACAGGCTACAACGGTGCGCCCTCGGGGCTGCGCCACTGCACGGACATCGGCGGCTGTGAACGGGAGCGGCTGCATATTCCCTCGGGACAGCGGCATGAGCTTTGCCGCGCACTGCATGCGGAGCAGAACGCCATCATTCAGGCGGCGAAGGTGGGTGTGAGTACGGAGGGGGCGACGATTTATATTACTTTGCAGCCCTGTGTCATCTGTGCGAAAATGTTGGTTAACGCAGGCATCACGCGTATTGTGCACAGGGGCGAATACCCCGACCCCCTTTCGCAGTCCATTCTGGCAGAGGCAGGGATTGAGATTATGGCAATGGACTGATTTTTCGGGATTTTTCCCAGTTGCATCAGAAAAAATTTTTGTGGTATACTTATATCAGAAAAGCTTATGAATATGGAGGATGCAGGAGGGAGAACGATGTTTCGGAAGGGTGAATATGTCATTTATGGAAATAACGGTATTTGCTGCATCGAGGAGATTGGTGTGCCGCGCGATACGCCGCTGGGAGACAGCGGGAAGGAATATTACACGCTTGCGCCGGTATTTTCCGGTGGGAAAATTTATGCGCCTTTGGATACGAAGGTATTCATGCGCCCGATTCTGACAAAGGCGGAAGCGGAGAAGCTGATTTTGCAGATTCCCGAAATTCGGGCAGAGGAGGTCATTGGGCAGGATGTGCGCGCCCTTGGCGAGAAATACAAGGGCTGTCTGGATACGCACCGATGCGAGGATTTGGTCAGGCTGATTAAAACCGTTTACCGCAAGGAGAAAAGACTGGAGGAAAACGGCAAAAAGCTGGCAAAGACTGAACGGGAATACAGCAAGCTGGCGAAGGAACTGCTTCACAGAGAATTTTCTATGGCACTGGAGGTTCCTTATGATGAGGTGGAGAATTATATTACGGAAAAAGTGGCGGCATTGCAAAAGTAAGATGAGGCATAACCCTGAATCGAGTGGATTCGGGGTTTTTTGTTTGGCTTGCGCTTTCTTTCTGCTTTGGGTATAATGAAGCTAAAAGAGAAACGAATGTTCTCTTGTATTCTGAAGAAATTTGGTGAGAATATGATTTCCTATATCAAAGGCACATTGGAACGGCGCGGCGAGAATGACATTATTGTGGAGGCAGGCGGTATTGGCTACCGTATTTTTGTTTCCCCTGCCACATTGGCGAAGCTGCCGCAGACGGGCGAAGCGGTGCAGATTTTTACATATTTCAGCGTGAAGGAGGATGGTATGAGCCTGTACGGCTTTGCGGCGAGAGAGGAGCAGGAGATGTTTGAAAAGCTGCTGCTGGTAAACGGCGTAGGCCCGAAGGGGGCATTAGGCTTTCTTTCGGTGCTGAACCCCTCCGAAATTGTGATGGCAATTTTATCGGATGATGTGAAAACGCTTTCCAAGGCACCGGGGGTCGGCAGAAAAACGGCACAGCGCGTGATTCTGGATTTGAAGGATAAATTCAAAACAGAGGATGCGGTTTCCTCGTTTGAGGGGGCGGCAGGTATTGCGGAAAGCGTTGGCGGCGGTGATGCGAAATTTGAAGCGATTGATGCTATGACGGCGTTGGGCTACAGCCGCAGTGAGGCGGCACAGGCGGTCAATGCGGTTGCGGCAGAGGGCATGACAACAGAGGATATTTTGAAGGCGGCGCTCAAGCGTATGATTACCTTCTGAGGATAGAGGACAGGTGTTTTAGTTGGAAAACAGACGGATTTTGACGACAGGCTTGCGGGAGGAAGACCGCGAGCTGGAGCCAAAGCTGCGCCCTGCCACGCTGGAAAGCTACATCGGGCAGGAAAGCGTAAAGGAGAATATGCGCGTATTCATACAGGCGGCAAAGCAGAGGAAAGAGGCACTCGACCATGTGCTTTTATATGGCCCGCCGGGGTTAGGGAAAACTACGCTCTCGAATATCATTGCAAACGAGATGGACGTGAATATTAAGACGACCTCCGGCCCTGCGATTGAACGCCCGGGGGATATGGCGGCGGTGCTGAACAGCTTAAATGAGGGGGATATTCTCTTTATTGATGAAATTCATCGGCTGAACCGCATGATTGAGGAAATCCTTTATCCTGCGATGGAGGATTTTGTGATTGATATTATGATTGGCAAGGGACCGGGGGCGCGCTCTGTGCGGCTGGATTTGCCAAGGTTTACGCTGATTGGCGCAACGACTAGAATCGGGCTGCTGACTGCCCCTTTGCGCGACAGATTCGGCGTGGTGCAGCGGCTGGAGCCATATAGTGTGGAGAATCTGAAAATCATTCTGAAGCGCTCCGCTGCGGTGTTGCAGGTGGAGATGGAGGAAGGCGGTGCAGAGGAGATTGCGCGCCGTTCCCGTGGGACACCGCGACTGGCGAACCGTATGCTCAAGCGTGTGCGTGACTTTGCGCAGGTGCGCTATGATGGGGTGATTACGGAGGAAGTGGCGAGATTCGCACTGGATTTACTGGATATTGACAAGGTGGGGCTTGACCAGACGGACAGAAAAATGCTGCTGACGATGATTGAAAAATTCGGCGGAGGACCCGTTGGGCTGGATACCCTTGCGGCATCTATCAACGAGGAATCCGAGACGATAGAGGATGTGTATGAGCCGTATTTATTGCAGCTGGGGTATATTCAGCGCACCCCCAGAGGACGCGTGGTGACAAGGCTTGGCTATGCCCACTTCGGCATGACACCGCCTGAGGGCTGAAAGGAGAAAAACGCATGAAATTGAAGATAAACGAAGTGATTGAGGACGTAAGAGATGAGCTGCTTTGCTACGAGGAGGGCGAAGCGGTGGTAGATAGCTGGGAAAAGGAATTTCGGGAATGGATTGAGAAAAACAAGGGCAAGCACAAGGATATTGTTGCCGACAGGAATGGTGTTTTTCTGAAAATCAAGGATGAGGAGGAAATTTTTGAGATTGCGGATTCCTATCTGGATGCGGTTGCGGAGGGTTCTGTTCCGAAATATTGGGAAAGATTTTGAGGGAAACACGGACTTTCTAAGATTTTTTTAAGATTCTTAAGAATTGGGTTGTGCTATTGTGTCGAAGAAGCTCCTTTGCTATACTGAAGGAAACAAAGGTCAGCTTTTGAAAGGGGGACACAGCATGAAATGTGCGGCGGATTTTCGGGCAGAGGCAAGAGCAGCGTTAAAGGGACGCTGGGGACTTGCAATCGGGATTGGCTTTCTTGCGATGGTTCTGGGCGGCATTGCCGGTGTCGGTGGGCTTGATGTGAATTTTGTAATGGTAGAAGGCAATTTTCAGATGACCCTGGATATTTTCGGGCAGAGGCTGAATCCGGTAGAAATGATGCGCAATATCGGTGTGGGCAGTGCTTTTCTGGTATGGCAATATCTTTCTGTGGCTGCTGCTCTGGTTGCGATTGTACGATTGATTGTCGGATCGTTTGTCGGAGTTGGCTACATGAAATTCAATCTGGATCTGATTGACGGTGAGGAAGGCAGATTGGAAACGCTGTTTCGTTATGTCAAACAGTGGGGAACGATGCTTGCGGCTGTTTTATTGCAGGCGGTGTATATCATCGGCTGGACGCTGCTGTTTATCATTCCGGGACTTATTGCGGCATATCGTTATCAGCTGACAGGCTATATTCTGGCAGAAAACCCCGAAATGGGCGCAAATGATGCCATTACCCGCTCCAAGGAGCTGATGAAGGGGAATAAATGGCGGCTGTTCTGTCTGGATTTCAGCTTTATCGGCTGGGATATTCTTTCGGTTTTTACATTAGGCATTGGGGATTTGTGGCTGACACCCTATCGAACTGCGGCAGCGGCGGCGTTCTACAGAGAACTGGTGCCCTTGGAAAAGGGAGAGGAACCGGAGGAAATGCAGGAAACACAGACAGAAGAAGATGTTATTTTGGAAGAATAAGATAGAAAAAGGAAAGTCCTTCCCATGGGGGTAAGCCTGTGGGAGGGACTTTTTTTGTATAATTATTCGGTTTCGGTGGGCTGTTTGGGGGTGATGCTTTCCCAGAAATCCGCCTTATCGATTTTCTTCAGCTTGCGCCACCTTGGCGCTTCCCCGTAGCTATGGCGGCAAAGGGAACGATAGCTGCAATAGCTGCAGGGGGTGCGCTGCCCATCGCGATAGGGGGCAGGGGTGATGATGCCTGCCTTCATGGCATCGCCGAGTTCCTGCGTGCGTGTGGCAACGAAATCCAGAATGGCGGCATACTGCTCCTCGGTTGCGAGATTTGAGGCGGCGGTAGGGTCGCCTTTTTTGGTATAGCCGATAGGCACAATGGCAGAGGCTTGGCTTTCGGCAAGGCTATGGTCTATGCCATGGATGAGGACATCCTCCTGCAAAAGCAGTCCCGACATGCGCATTTTTTCATAGAGAATTTTTTCGATTGCTTCGGCGGAAAGCTCCTCATCAAGGGCAAGGGTGGGGTCTGTGATGCGGAAATAAAAGACACCGCCCGGCTTGAAGGATGCGCCTGTTTTTTTATAATACTTGAGATACGCATCCAGATAAACGAGAAGCTGTAATTGCAGACCGTAATAAATATCCTGAAAATGGAAGGTCTTATTGCCCGATTTGTAGTCGATGATTTTGACGTAGCGTGTGCCGTTGGCATCGAGCAAATCCACGCGGTCGATTTTGCCGTTAAGAATCAGACTGCCGCCATCCTGTAGGCGAATGACAATCGGGGGGAGGGCTTCATGTGCGCCGAAGCCGACCTCATAGCCTGCCGGAACGAAATCTCCCTGCTGTAAATGCTGCACCAGCGTCCATGCGGCACGAGTGGAAATGCGTTTCAGGCGGCGGATAAGATATTGATTTGCGGCAGAATCCAGAAGGATACGATTGCCCAGACGAGGGGCGGCATCCTCTACGGCGGCATGGATACGGGCAGTGGTTTCTTCCTTCGTGAGCGATGTCCAAGGGAGGCTGTCCTGCTCCAATTTGTTGGAGAACAGCTCCAGAACCTCATGGAACAGAGACCCCAAATCGGGGGTATTGAGCTGATAAAGCCGCCGTTCCTCCGCCTTCAGACCATATTCTGCGAAGAAGGAGAAGGGGCAGCCTGCGAATCGTTCCAGACGGGAAACGCTCGAAAAAATATTTTTGCCGTAAAGCGCCTTTGCCGTTTTCGGGGAGAGCCGCTCGGGCTTTGCCGTTTTGCCGATGCCCTGCTTCAGAAGGGAAAGGTGCTTCTGCCATTGGCTGTTTTCGTCAAAAAAGCCATAGATATTCTGCCAGAGGGGAGAAAGCGGCGCTTCTGCCGTTGCCTTCCGCATTTCGCCGCCAAGCAGATGGAAAACGGCGGCAGGGGCGGTTTCTTCTAAATCGAAGGCGGGCATGGGCTCGATTTGCAGGTCTTCATCCAGACGCTGCAGTCGTTCAATCAGAGAGGAGGGGGACAGCTCCCGACCCTCGGCATCATTGGCGGCATAGGTGAGCCATAGACCCTTGGAGGGTCTGGTTAAGCCGCGATAGATGAGGAATTGCTCCTCGAAGATTTTCTGCTTGCCGCCGCTTGCCAGTTCTATGCCTTGGGCGGTCAGAAGGTCGCGCTCGACTTCGGTGAAAATGCCCTGCGCCATGGCGGGAGAGGGGAGAACGCCTTCATTGACACCAAGCACGAAAAGATATTTGATTTCAGGCAGGCGGCTGCGCTCGATATCCCCGATCAGAAGGCAATCGGCGGTCGGCGGAATGACACCCATGGAGCATTTTTCCAGACCTGCCTTGAGAATTTTTGCCATTTCTTCTAAGGTGAGTTCTTCCTTGCCGAGGATGGCATCTGCCTTTTCCAGAACATCCATGACAAGTTGCCAAATCTGGCGGTATTCCTCTGCCTTATTGAGATTGCCTGCGGCGGTGGCGGACTGTGCCCAGTCATCGAGCGTTTCGGCGGCGTGGAGCTGTTCCAGATGGGAAAGCAATGCCTGCAAAAATTCCCGAAGGGGGAAGGCCTTCTTCTGCGGAAGGGTAAGAAGGGGGGCGAAGGGCGCAAGCACCCTGTCCCGCAGGGCATTGACCGCATCTACGGCTTCTGCGCCCTCGCGTTGGATGCCATAATCCCAGGTATCCTGCCGCCACTTCCAGCCCTTGATGCCATAGGCAAGGACGTAGTTTTCCAGAATATCGATTTCCTCTGTGGAAAGCAGGCTCAAGCCAGATTTTAAATAGGAAAAAACGGCTTCATATTTAAAATCATACACCAGAATATCCAACAGAGAGGTCAGCAGGGTGACCAGGGGGTGTGCGGTGGTTTCGCGGCGCGCATCGATAAAGCAGGGGATTTCGTATTCCTCTAAAATGCCGCGCAGACTCTTTTCGTACGCCTCCATGGCGTTTGTTACAATGGCAATCTGGCGGAAGCGCAGACCCTCCTCGCGCACCAGACGGAGGATTTTGCCTGCGGTAAAGCGAATTTCCTCCTGCAGGGAAGGGCAGGCAACCACATGCACGCTTTCTGCAAGCGGTGCCTTGCGGAAAAAGCTGTGGAAATATTCCTGCTCCAGATTGCGGAGGGCATCCGTTTCGGCACGGAAATTTTTTTCAAGAAGGGTCGGCGGCACGGGGGCAAGCTGTAATTCTTCTGCCAAAGCGAGCAGCTTTTTCTTCGTCAGATATGGTTCGTAAAACGGCGCAGAGGGCGGCAGGAATGCACCGTAAAAGCTGTTTTTATCCATCGGCAGGGTGATGTTGACCTGTGCGGAAAGCTGCAGCAGGCGGCGGATGACGCTGTATTCCTGCGGCGTGAAGCCATAAAAGCCGTCCAGCCAGAATTCCGTATCAGCAAAGCCAAGGCTTTCATCCAGACGCTCCGCCAGAAGCCCAAGGGTTTCATCGGCGGAAATATATTCCTGCCTGAGAAAATCCAGATAGGAACGATAGATACGGTTCAAATCAGTCAGCTTTTCTCTTGCGGCATGGGAAAGCCCTTCTGCCTGTGCGAGGGTTTCTGTATCCTCCGGAGAAATGCGGTACTGAAAAAATTCGGAGATGGTCAGACCTAGCTGGTTGATAAAGCCGGGCTGCTCCAGAACGCTGTGGAAATAGGAAATATTGTCCTTTTCCGCCAGAAGGATTTTTCGCAGTGCCATTGCCTTGCCGATATCCCCCAGAGGGAGGCGATTGCCGATTCCCTTTTTGGAGAACACCCGATGCGCCAGACGACCGAAGCTGAGCACTTCGGCGGTGAGGATGGCGTTCTGCCCGGTTGCGGCAATCAAATCCCGTTCCGCCTGTGAGGTGAACTGCTCGGGCACAATGAGAATCTGCCGTTTCGCTCCCGTATTCGATTGATGGATGATTTCCTCTATGCAGAGGTGGGTTTTGCCTGTGCCGGCTCTGCCGATGATGAAACGCAGTCCCATTTTTATCCCTTCTTTCTGATTCGTTTCTTCCTCTATGATACAAAAGGGACAGCCTTTTTTCAAGGGATGACAGCATAAAGAAGGAAAAAACGGAATATGGTAGGGATAAGAAGGACTGAGGAGGGATTTTCGTGGGGCGCACGAGGTTTATGGTAGTGAAGGCGAAGGAGTTAATCAAAACAGCGGTGTTTGCGGTACTGGGTGTGATTATTCTGGTGGGGTTGATTGCATTTTTTCTGAATATGGGGAAGCATGACGGCGCATATCGGGACGGTACCTATTACGAGGAAATGCAGCTTGGCGAAGAAACGGCGGAGATTGCGGTAACGATTGCGGAGGGGCGCATTGCGGAGGTTTCCATGGAGGAGGCAACAGAGGCGGTGGCGGTGTTTTATCCCCTGCTGGCAGAGGTGACGGAAACGGTCGGGCAGGCGGTGATTGAAAACCAATCGGCAGAGATTGCAGTGGAGAGCGAGAATCCACATTCTGCACAGGCGATTCTGGATGCGGTGGCGGCGTGTCTGGAGCAGGCGGAGAGATAAGCGCAGGTCGAAATCCTGATTTCGACTGAAAGAAAGTAGGGAGGAATACGCATGACGGAGCAGGAAAAACGCCGACGCAGGAGAGAGATGGAGCGGCGGATGCGCGCAAGGCAGAATTTTCGGGGGAGAGAAGGACAGGAGCGAAGCGGCACGCTCGCGTTTCGGACGTATGTGACGGCGGTTTTGGTGGGCGGCTGTCTGCTGATTTCTTTATTTGAGAGCAAAACCTCGGATATGGTCTGCAATAAGCTGAAGGAGACGATTGCTTACCAGATTTCGACGGAGGAAGTGCAGAAATGGAAAAGCAGAGGGGCGGCACTGCGGAAGGGCGTGGAGGAAAGTTTGCCTGTTTTTCGGGAAAAGCAGGAAAGGGATGAAAGGGTCTACCGTCCCGATACGGAAGAATCGCCCTAGTGTGCTGGTGTGGAAGGGACTTGCATGGGAACGGAAAACGGAGGACTGGCTTGCGCCTGTTTCGGGGGTGGTGACCTCGGACTGCGGCAAGCGGGAAAACCCCATTTTACATAAACAGGAGCTGCATGACGGGTTGGATATTGCCGTTCCAGAGGGGACAGAGGTGGTAGCGGTTAAAAGCGGCAGGGTGACGGAGGTGCGTACTTCTGCGACGTATGGCAAGCTGCTGCGATTTGAAACAACGGACGGGTATACGATTTTATATGCACACCTTTCAGAGATATTGGTGAAAAAGGGGGAGAAAATCAAGCAGGGACAGGTGGTGGCAAAATCAGGGAATACGGGGCTTTCCACAGGGCCGCATCTGCATTATGGGATTTATCGGGATGGGAAGCTGCTGAACCCGATGGAGTATTTGCCGGAGAGGGCAACGGAGAAGGTATAGAAATATCATCGGAGGTTGGTGAAGATGAGAAGTTCGCCAGTTTAGAACTTTCACGGCAAAACAAAGGCGTTCTTCCTTACTTTTTATGCTAAAAAGTAACAAAAACCCGGGACCCGTTTCGTAATGGGTCCCGGACCCCCACAGACGAGGAAAGGGACACAAGGTTTCCCTTTCCAAACCCTTCCCCACAGTGCCGGAAACGGCAGGGAGAAAAGCGGCGCAGGCGCGCCTGCATGTTTTAAACCGGCGAATGACTTATTTTCGCTAAGGGTATATTTAAAGAAAGAGGTGCAAAACTTGCTTTTTTCGGGTATGATGGTAGGGAGAAAGGTGAGGGATGCAGCTTGAAACGAGTTTTGATGGATATTTCCGCCGACCTAACGCGGATTGCGTTAGCGGAGGACGGCGAATTAAAGGAATTATATTATGAAAGCAAGCGAGAGGAAAGCCTTGTCGGGAATGTTTACGCGGGGCGTGTGGCAAATGTCATGCCGAATTTGCAGGCGGCGTTTGTAGACATCGGCGCGGAGAAAAACGGCTATTATTATTATGGCAATGCAAGAGCCGTTTCCGATGCGGAGAAAAACAGCGCAAGACCGAAGGTCGGGGATACACTGCTATTGCAGGTGGAGAAGGATGCAGTCGGCACGAAGGGCGCGGTGCTGACAGGAAAGTTTTCCTTTCCGGGGAAATTTCTGGTGCTCCTGCCTGAGGAGGGCGGCGAAATCGGCATTTCCAGAAAAATTACCGATTCGGCGGAGCGTGCACGGATTCGGGAAATTCTGACGGAGCTTTTGCCTGCGGACTGCGGCGCGATTGTCCGCACAAACGGGGAGGGCAAAAGCAGAGAGGAATTTGAAAGAGAATGGAAGCAGCTTTGGGCAAAATGCGAAAGGCTGAAAACGGGCGAATTTCTGAAGCCGCCTGCGCTGATTTCACAGGAAAACCATCCCGTCAAGCGTGCCGCAAGGGATTTTTACGGCGCGGATGTGGAGGAATATGTGGTCAATGAGGCGGAAAGCTATCGGGAATTGCTGGAAAGCGGCGATTTTAACGGCGAGGGACAGCCTGCCCTCAGACTGCATACCGATGCAATTCCGCTATTTGAGGCGTATTTTCTGGAGAGCCAGAGCGAGAAGGCACTGGACGAGCATGTCTGGCTGAAAAGCGGCGGTTTTCTGGTGATTGAGGAAACCGAGGCTTGCGTGGTGATTGATGTGAACACAGGGAAGGCGGCAGGCAGAGGGGATTTGCAGAAAACGATTCTGAAAACGAATCTGGAGGCGGCGGAGGAAGCGGCAAAGCAGATGCGCCTTAGAAATCTTTCGGGGATTATCATCATTGATTTTATTGATATGGCAGATACGGCGGCGCAGAAGGAGGTTACACAGCGGCTGAAAAAGGCTGTGGCGAAGGATCGCATTAAGACGGTTGTGGTCGGCATGACAGAGCTGGGGCTGATGCAGGTGACGCGCAAAAAGACCAGACCCTCCCTGAAGCGGCAGATGACAACAAAATGCCGTGCCTGCGACGGCAGCGGCAGACTGCCCTCGATTGAATGGACGGTGACGAGGATGCGCAGAGAGGCGGAAAGCGTTTTTGCACATACGATTTATAACGAGCTGACGGTGCAGGCGGACAAGCGTCTGCTGGCTGCCTTTGCCGGACAGGACGGGGCATGGAAAACGGCACTGGAGGAAAAAAGCGGCGGCACGATTCTTTTAGAGGAAAGCGAAATGGGCTTTGGACAATATGCCATGGAGAAGCGGAAGAAAAAGTAAATGCATGAAAGCGCCGCAAAGGCGTTTTCTTTGTTGCTTTTGCTCTTTGTACGCTTTACTGTGCTGAATTGTTTCTTGACACACATGTGAAAAAGTTATAAAATGAAAAAGGTGTATTTTCGCCATTACTTACAGATTATGTAAAACAATTAAAAATTGCACTTTGAAAACTGAATAAGAGGGAGGTGTTTTTCATTAATCCGATAAGTATGATTTGTGCTGTCGTAGGTTTGCTGATTGGCGTTGTCATCGGTATTGCATACCGCAAGAAGATTGCGGAGGGCAAGGTTGGCGTTGCAGAGGAAAGAGCCAACAAGATTGTCGAGGATGCAGTAAAGGATGCAGAGGCCAAGAAGAAGGAAATTCTTCTGGAGGCAAAGGAAGAGAGCATTAAGACAAAAAATGAACTGGAAAGAGAGGTTCGTGACAGAAGAAACGAGCTTCAGAAAAATGAAAGACGGCTGTTCCAAAAAGAAGAAACTCTGGACAAGAAGGTAGAGGCTCTGGAAAGAAAAGAGGAGCACATGACCAAAAAGCTGGAGGATTTGGACAGACAGAAGGAAGAAGCAAAGGAACTGAGAGAAAAACAGCTCAGAGAGCTGGAGAGAATTTCAGGACTGACCACCGAGGAAGCAAAGAATCACATTCTGGCAATGGTGGAAAATGATGTGAAGCACGAGGCAACCCTGCTCATCAAGGAAACGGAAAGCAAGGCGAAGATGGAGGCGGAAAAACGCTCCAGAGAAATTGTTGCAAATGCAATTCAGCGCTGTGCGGTTGACCATGTGGCAGAAACAACGGTTTCTGTTGTGCAGCTGCCCAATGATGAGATGAAGGGACGTATCATCGGTCGTGAGGGCAGAAACATTCGCGCCTTGGAAACACTGACAGGCATTGACCTGATTATTGACGACACGCCGGAGGCAGTCATTCTCTCCGGGTTTGATCCCATCAGGAGAGAGATTGCAAGATTGGCACTGGAAAAGCTGATTGTAGATGGACGTGTACACCCTTCCCGTATCGAGGAAATGGTGGAAAAGGCAAGAAAAGAAGTGGAAACCACAATCCGCGAGGAAGGCGAGTCTGCAACCTTTGACACAGGTGTCAATGGGCTGCATCCCGAACTGGTAAAGCTGTTGGGAAAACTGAAATACCGCACCAGCTATGGACAGAATGTATTGAAGCACTCTATCGAGGTATCCCATCTGGCCGGACTGATGGCGGCAGAGCTGGGGGTAGATGTCGTTCTGGCGAAGCGTGCAGGCTTACTGCATGATATCGGTAAGAGTGTGGATCATGAAATGGAAGGCTCTCATGTCAGCATCGGTGTTGGCTTGCTGAAGCGTTACAAGGAAAACCATACCGTTATCAATGCGGTGGAGGCACATCATGGCGATGTGGAGCCGCAGAGCATTATCGCGGTGCTGGTACAGGCAGCAGATGCCATTTCTGCGGCAAGACCCGGCGCAAGACGCGAAACCTTGGAATCCTACATTAAGAGATTGCAGAAGCTGGAGGAAATTGCGGACAGCTTCAAGGGCGTTGAAAAATCTTTCGCAATTCAGGCAGGGCGTGAACTGCGAATTATGATAGTACCCGAAGATGTGACGGACGAAGGTATGACACTTCTGGCAAGAGAAATTGCTAAGAAGATTGAAGAAGAACTGGAATACCCCGGTCAGATCAAGGTAAATCTGGTGAGAGAGACCAGAGCCGTGGAATACGCAAAATAATTTTAACACCTGAAACAGAAAGAGCCATTCGGAAACGGATGGTTCTTTTTTGGTATTTTGATGAAGGAGGAAGCAGCATGACGATTGATACCTTTTCTTTCAGATATGCCGATACGGCAGGATTTATGGAATGGTTTCGCTATAACCCGGCGCAGGGACTCTGGATTGACAGATGTGACGGGGCAATGCAGGCGAAGCGGTGCCGGATGACGGAGGAGGAGTTGGCAGAGCTGGAGGAAGTCATCCGCGCGCATAAAATTGACGAATGGAATGATTTCTGCAAGTTGGATTTATGTATGTGCAGCGGCAACAGCTGGACGATTCATGTGACCTACAGGGAAAGCAGGGACGAATATATTCATGCGATGGGACACAGTGAAGCACCTGACGGATTTGCGGAGGGCAAGCGTGCGATAGAAGCATTTTTTGAGCGATATCTTTAAAAAGAAGGGGCTGTGGGGCAAAAATGCCCCATGGCTCTTGTATTTTACGGCAGTTTGTGGTATGTTTAAAAAAGGAAGAATTGGAAATATCAGGTAATTCGCAAGGAGGGACAAAAATGTACACTGCTTTTTCCCCGGGGACAAAAAATCTATTTCTTGTGCTGTCTGCTGCCTGCTGCATTGTGGCATTTTTTTTGATGGATGCCATGCGGAAGGAACAGAAGCGCAGAAAATGGGTCTGTGGGATATTGCTGTGTATTCTGGTTGCGATAGCTGTGGCAGGGTTTCATGAGGCAAAGCAATCGGCAGGGGTGCTTTCGGCGGTAGGCTGGATATAAGGGAAAGAAAAAATGGCTGTGGTAATTTTGCGGATGGGAAACGATTTTGCGGCGGGATTTGCTTTACGGGAGGGGAATTTTATTGTATGCTCGAAATAGGAAAAATGCGGCTGTGAAGGGCTACAAAGGAGGGGGATGGCAATGAAGAAGCAAAGGAAATGGGCGATTGGCATTTTGCTGTGTATTGTTGCGGTGGTTCTTGCAGTTTGGGTTGGTGCGGCAAAGGATGAGAAGGAAGGAGACAGGGAGAGTCTGTATGAAAATGAGGATTACGGTCTTGGGTTTTGGATGCCGCAGGGCTATACGGAGAATCCGTTTTATATTTCCGACATGGAAACGGACGGAAATGGGCTGATGGTCGAATTTTTTGCACCGGAGGCAGATATGCAGATTTTCTCCTTCTGGTATCTGGATAAGGCGTACTGGGAAAATGAGGTCAAGGAAAGCTATTCGGGGATGTACCGACAGGTTTATGCGGATGAGGAACGGGTGCTGCTCTGCGTTTTTGTGACGGATGTGCAGTATGATCCGGAGAATCGGGAGAAAAAGAAGGAATATGAAAAATTGCATGACTTGCAGGATGAAATGTGCGACAGCTATTATTTCTTTGATGTGCCGGAACGGGGCGAGCCTGTGGGCGAGATGCCGCAGTTTGATATTCCGGAGGGGGATGCGCATATAACAGGAGCCGTTGCTGTGCATGATGACAAGGGATATGCATTGACGAAAGAGGAATATCTGTTTTTGGAAAATAGCGGTGACGTTGAGGAAATGCTAAAGGAGAAAGAAAAATGAAACGGTTGCAGTTGATTCTTTCGATAGGCTTTCTGACACTGGGATTATCCCTGTCGGTTGGGTTGGCATATATCAGATATGGACTGGACAAAGTGAGTGGAACTTTTTTTAATGATGTCGGGAAGTATATGCCGGTGTGGCTGATTGTGTTGATTGTGCTTTCCTTCCTGATTCAGTTGGGAATTATATTTTATAAGGACGAATAACGAAAAGGAGAATGCTTATGAAATGTCCGATTTGCGGAGGAGAAATGCAGGAGGGCTTCCTTGGGAGCGGTCACGAGATTGTATGGACACCGCAGCCGGGAAAAATAAAACAGCCACGGAACACAAAGGGAGCGGAGCGATTGGAAAGAAATGAGGAGATGCCGTTCTGGTGGATGTATTATTATGTGGATGCAAAACGATGTGAAAAATGCGGATTGATTCTGACAAGATAGATTTGCTGAAAAAAGAGGCACCCCCTTTGCCGACCTGCGGTGAGGGGGTTATTTTTATGAATGGCGCAGGAGGAAAAAACGTGGTATAATATTTTACTACGAAAGGAGGCAGTGCCATGCTGATTACAGCCATCACGCAGCAGAAGCGTGACCCGAGCAGATACAACATTTTCATTGACGGTGAATATGCCTTTGCACTGCCTATGCAGGATATTCTGTATTTCAAGCTGAAGGAGGGGCAGGAGGCGGCGGAGGAGACGATTGCCTTTATCCGCAAAAACCTGATTTACATTAAGGCGCAGGACACGGCCTTGCGTTTCCTTGGCTACAAAATGCGGACGGTGCAGGAGATTCGCCAAAAGCTTTTGGAAAAGGAGTTTGCGGAGGATGTGATTGCACAGGTGCTTGCCTTTCTGGAAAAATACGGCTATGCGGATGACAGGGAATACTGTCGCAGATATATCAGAGAAAAGCTGCGGCTCAAGCCGAAAAGCGGCTATGCGCTCGGACTGGAGCTGCGGCAGAGGGGCGTTTCCTCCTGTATCATTGAGGAAGTGCTTGCGGAAACGGAGATTGACGAGGCGAGCGATGCCCTGCGGTGGCTGGAGAAAAAAAGCCGCGGACAATGGCCGCCCGAAAACGAAAAAAAGAAAAAACAGCTGTTTGATTTCCTGCTGCGGAAGGGGTATTCCTACGATATCATCAAGGAGGCGTTTCGGCAGATGGAGGAACGGAGGTGAAAGCAAATGGCTTTTTATATCGGAGAAATGAAGAAGGTACGGAACAGCTTTTTTGAGGCCTACAAGGATGGGGACTACAAAAAGGCGATTGTTCTGGGGAATAAACTATTGCAGATTTATGCGGAAAACGATGACTGCGACTGTATTGAGTATGCGGTGGATATGAGCAATCTGGCGATGGTGTTTGACCGCTTGCAGCTATATCCGCAGGCGGAGAAATATTACAAGCAGGCGGCGGAGCTGAAGAAGCGCTGTGGCGGAGAGAGCCTTTCTTATGCGGACACGCTGAACAACCTTGCGATTGTATACAATCAGACGAACCGACAGACGGAGGCACTGCGTCTGCACCGGAAGGTGATGGAGATTCGGGAGGCAAAGCTTGGCAGGGAGCATGTGGATTTTCTGCACAGCTTGTATCATATCGGGAATACATACGAGCTTTTGGGGGAATATGACAAGGCGATCGAATACCATGCGATGGCATTGAGGAACAATACCTTTTCTACACTGGAGCTGGCGGATGTGCATGGGGCACTTGCCAGAGCCTATGAGGCGAAGGGGAATTATAAAAAGGCAATCTATTATTACGAGATTTGTCTGGATTTGATTGAGAAGGCGCGCGGCTGTGATACGTTTTATTACATGATGAACGTGCTGACGCTGGCTTCTGTCTGCGAAAAGGCCGGACTATTGGATTTGGCGGTGGAATACTGCGAAAAGGCGGTGGAAATCCGCAGAGAGCTGATGAGCGAGGAGCATCTGGATTTCATCAACAGCCTGAATTCTCTGGCGGCGCTGTGCTGTAAGGACGGGCAATATGACAGAGCGCTGGAGGTGCATCGGGAGGTTCTGGAGATTGTGGAGCGGATGCTGGGGAAGGAGCATATTTTTTATGCGGATGCGCTGAGCAACCTCAGTGTGGATTACGGCGGCAAGAAGGAATTTAAAAAGGCACTTGCGCTGAGCAAAAAGGCTTTGCAGCGGAAGAAGGAGCTTCTGGGCGAGGAAGATCCGCAGATTGCGGCGTGCCACATGGCGATGGGGACGCTGTATGAAAGCATGGGCAAGGCGGAGGAGGCTTTGCAGTGCTATGAGGCGGCGGAGGCACTGCGCAGTACGATTGCGGACGGAAGGAATACAGCCTATGCGGATACGCTGACGGCAATCGGCAAGCTTTACGAAGGACAGGAGGCATACGACGAGGCGGAGCGCTTTGTCAGAAAGGCACTTGAGGTGCGGAAAAGCTGTGGCGATGAAAAAAGCGGCATGTATCTCTGGTGTTTGCATCTGCTGGCGGAAATCGAGCGGCGGCAGGAGGATTTCGATGCGGCGGTCGGACATTGCCGGCAGGCGGCGGAGATTGCGAAGGAACGCTTCGGAGCAGAGCATCCCCGTTATGCAACGGCGTTGGAAAAGCTTGGACTGATGGAGGAAGCGGCAGGCAATCTGGAGGAGGCGGAGGAGGTCTTTACCACAACGGCAGAAATTCGCAAGGAAATGCTGGATGAGGATAATCCGTTGTATCTGGGAACCTTGGAAGCACTGGCGCGTGTATTTGTGAAGCAGGAGGCATACGAAAAGGCAATTGAACTGTATCAGGAAAAGAATGATTTGAATTTTGAGGAAACACCGCAGGAGCAGATGGCGGCGGCAAATAATCTGCTTGCGATTGCGAACTGCTATCGCCTTTCGGGTGTAGAGGAAAAGGCGGCGGCGTATTTTGCGGAGGCAGAGGCAAAGCAGAAGCGGAGCGGACTGCCAATGGATGAGACCTACGAAAAGCGCAGAGGGCTTTATCTGCGGCAGAAAATGGAGCATGCCGTGCCGCCCAAGCCGAAGAAGGGTGGAGATATTCGGAAGGAGCTGGAATATTACAGCGCGTTGGCGCTTTCTATTCGCAACAAGGAGGGCGAGGGGCAGAGCTTTGCCAAGGTGCTGCTGAAAACGGCTGCGCTGCATGCAAAGCTGGGAAATCAGCGGGATACGGAAACGCTGCTTGACCGTGTGCTTTCCATCGGGGCGAAGGAGGGGATATTTACGACCTCCTTCGGCAGACTCTGCGACCGCGTTGGCAGGATTTACGCCGAGGCAGGCAGCAAGAATAAAGCGGAGGCAACGCTGAGACAGGCATACCAGATTCAGACGATGACCGAAAAATGTATGACCGGACAGGGACAGGCACTTCTGCTGCGCCTGTTGCAGGAAAAAGGCGATGAAAAAGCCTATTTTGCAGTAAAAAATGCAGGAAAATTGGAATAATTCAGTTGACAGGGCGGTTTGGGTGTGGTAGTATATTGGAGTATGTTCAGCCGCGTGGAGAGGTTCGAGAAAATCGGAGAAAGGCTCCGATTACCGTATCCAGCGAGTAAAATTGCGAGGAGGTGTCAACATGTACGCAATTATTGAAACCGGTGGTAAGCAGTATAAAGTATCCGAAGGTGATATCATCACAGTGGAAAAGCTGGCAGTAGAAGCAGGCTCCGAATACAAATTCGATAAGGTTCTGGTTCTGGCAAAGGAAGGCGATATCAAAGTAGGTGCTCCTTACGTGGAAGGTGCCGCTGTTACAGCATCCGTAATCGGTGACGGCAAGGAAAAGAAGGTTGTAGTTTACAAATACAAACCTAAAAAAGGTTTCCACAAAAAAAGAGGCCACAGACAGCCTTTCACAAAGCTGCAGATCAAATCCCTGTAATTTTCAGCTATGATTAAAGCAAGGATTTATCGCAAAAATCAAAAAATCTGCGGATTTGAGATTTCCGGTCACGCAGGTTATGCACAGGCAGGCGAGGATATCGTTTGTTCTGCGGTAACAGTGCTTTGTTTTAACACAGTCAACGCTGTGGAGAAATTCACTGACATCCCATTCAAGGCGGATGCGGATGAAAAACGCGGCGGTTATCTCAAAGTCTTGTTTCCCCTTGAGGGAATGGAGGACCATGATACACAGCTTCTTCTGGAAACGCTGGTCATGGGGCTTTCCGATATAGCATTAGAATACAAAAACTATCTCACTTTGATACATGAGGAGGTGTGAAGTATGTTCAGATTGAACCTTCAGTTCTTCGCGCACCATAAAGGCGGCGGTTCCACAAAGAACGGTCGTGATTCCAACGCGAAAAGACTTGGTGCAAAACGTGCAGACGGTCAGTATGTACTGGCTGGCAATATCTTATACACACAGAGAGGCACAAAGATCCATCCCGGCGTAAACGTTGGCAAGGGCGGTAACGATACACTGTTCGCTCTGGTTGATGGTCGTGTAAAATATGAAAGAAAGGGCAGAGACAAAAAACAGGTTTCTGTTTACCCTGTCGAAATCGCTGAATAAGATTTGCGAAGGCTTCAAATGATAATACCATTTCATTTGGAGCCTTTTTTCAATCAGAGAAAGCAGAAAGAAGACTTGACAGGTCTAACGGATGCAGAGCTGTGAAGTCTTCTTTTATAGGAAATATCAAAAGGATATTGTTGATTTTAAAGAAAAATGTTCCAACCCCGCCGCAAAGAAGGTTTGCGGCAAAGCCCCAAGGAAGGAAAGGAGAATTGGAAAATGTTTGTAGATAGAGTCAAGATTCATGTAAAGGGCGGCGACGGCGGCGACGGTAAGGTTTCCTTTTACAGAGCAAAATACATTACGCACGGCGGCCCCGATGGCGGCGATGGCGGCAAGGGCGGCAATGTGGTTTTTGTCGGCGAAAGCGGCATGAGCACACTGATGGATTTCCGCTATAAGAGAAAATTTGTGGCAACGCCCGGCGAACCCGGCGGCAAGCGCAACTGCTTCGGCAAGGACGGCGAGGATATCATCATTAAGGTGCCTGTCGGTACGGTAATCCGTGAGGCGGAAAGCGGCAAGGTAATGGCGGATATTACAACGGCAGGAGAGGAAAAAATCCTCATCCACGGCGGCAAGGGCAATCAGCACTTTGCAACCCCCACCAGACAGGCCCCCAGATATGCAGAGCCGGGCAGAAAATCCAAGGAATATGATGTCATTCTGGAATTAAAGCTGATTGCGGACGTTGGTCTGATTGGTTTCCCGAATGTTGGGAAATCCACACTGCTTTCCATGGTAACAAACGCAAACCCCAAGATTGCAAACTACCACTTTACTACACTGGCACCCAACCTTGGTGTTGTGGAAGGACGCTTTGGGGACAAATTCGTGATGGCGGATATTCCAGGTCTGGTGGAAGGTGCGAGCGAGGGCGTTGGCTTGGGACATGAATTCCTGCGCCATGTGGAACGCACGAAGGTATTCATTCATGTGGTGGATGCGGCAGGCGTAGAAGGGGATGACCCTGTGGAGAATGTGGAAAAAATCAACCGCGAGCTGGCAGAATATAAGGAGGATTTGCTGAAGCGTCCGCAGGTGATTGCGGCAAATAAGACGGATATCCCAGGTTCGGAGGAGAATGTGGCACGGCTGAAGGAGACTTATGAGCCACAGGGCTTCAAGGTGTTCCCGATTTCTGCGGCAACGAATAAGGGGCTGGATGAGCTTCTGACAGAGGTTGGCAGAATCCTGAGAGAATATCCTGAGGATATTGTATTCGAGGAGGAATACGAAGAATATGATGAAGTGAAGGTCGATCAGGAGCCCTTTACCATCGAGGAGGTCGAGGATGGCTATTTCGTGGTTACAGGTGTCGGCGTAGAAAAAATGATTGGCTATACCAATATTGATACCGAAAAGGGCTTTGCCTTCTTCCAGAAATATTTGAAGGAAAAGGGCATTATCGAGGCCTTGGAGGAAAAGGGTATCGAAGAAGGCGATACGGTTCATATTTACGATTTGGACTTTGAATTCTGGAAGTAATGAAGGATGTCGGTGCATCCAAATCAGAAAGCAAAAAAAGCAAGAAATTCTGAAAAATCGGAATTTCTTGCTTTTTTATATGAGAACGATTTGTTTTCTGATTTGGCAGGCTGCCTTTGACAGCCTTTTTTAATGCGATAACAGCAGCTTTGTTGCTTCCAGAAGATTCAGATGCTTGACATTTCTTGGCTCAAAGTGCATGATGCGGCAAACGATTTGCAGAGCCGTTCCCGCAACAAAAACGGAAATGACGGTGCCGATGCCGATAGGGCCATCCAAGACCCAGCCAATCAGCAAAACCACGCCGACGATGACGGACTGCACCAGACCGACGGGATGATTTGGGAACCGCTTGCCCAAGGCGATTGTCAGAGAATCGCGCGGGCCGCAGCTTTGCCCGGCAGACATATAAAAATACTGCCCGAAGCCCATCACGAACAGCCCGACAATAACAAGAATAATGCTCAGACAGAGATTGCGGCTGACGGGAATGGGATGGAAATACGAAATCCAATCGACATAATTGCCGACTAAGAGGGCATCCAAAATTGTGCCGAAGCCGATTTTTTCCTTCAAAAGCAGGTCAATCCCCAGAATAATGATACCGCTGACGGTATGAACAAAGCCGAAGCTCAGCCCGACCTTGCCGGAAATTGCCATGGAAAGACATTCCCATGGGGCAATGCCGATATTTGCCTGCACGGTCAGATAGACACCGCAGGAATAGAGAAACAGCCCGAAGGCAGATTATAGAATTGCTTTTATCATTTGCAGGGATTTGTTTTGCATTGAGGTCTCCTTGTATTTATGGACGCTTATTTTTTTGCGAAAAACGGAGGATTCGCAAAGGTTTCTGTGATTTTTATGCTTTGGATACCGCTTTTCATCACCAGCTTCCGCAGGAAGGAACGATAGAGGAAGGGACTTTTCAGCACCTTCGTGAATAATTTCAGGCGCAGAGGCAGGGTTTTCTGCCAATAGCGTTCATTCGGATTGCTGCGGGGGTGGTTCAGCACGCCGCTGAGTGTTTTTGCACTGCCGATGGCGGAGCTGATGCCCTCCAAGGAGCTTGCGCTGATAAAGCCGGCAGCTTCACCGATGAGGAAAATTCCCTTTTCTCCCTTGCAGAAATCGCGGAAGGACGCAGGACGCAGCACCAGACATGCCTCTGTTTTCAAGGGCGCGCCGAAACGAAACCCGATTTCCTCCAGCTTTGCCTTTTGCCGTTCAAAGCGTTCTCTGGCATGATCCAGAGGAAAGGCACCGCCGAAAATAAACTGATGATCCTTGGAAATCGACCACGAACAGCAATCTGTTGTTTCCGGATCAAAAATGCAGGAATAAAACGGGTTCGGGTGTGTTTCGGGGAACCATTGCTGTATGGAAAGATACCGGCGCAGCTGCTTTTCGGGATAGAACGTTCTTCTGACGATGGAATTTGCGCCGTCCGCCCCAACGAGAAATTCCGCTCGAACGGTGCGGATTTGCTTTGTCTGCAAATCCTGATAAGAAATGAGAAAGCCGCCGTTTTCCCGTTTCAGCTCTGTGCAGACAGCGTTGCTGTGCAGCTCTACCGTTTTCGGCAGGAGAGATTCCAGCCAAAGATCGAATTTATGGCGATCCATATTGATATAGAACCGCTGATAATGGCGAATCAGCTTATTTTTTAAATCAATCGTTTTTACGGCGAAAATCTGCGGATCGACCAGAACATCCTTTGGCAGGGTCAGGTCAAAGCTTGCCAGTGCCTTCTGTGCATCTGTGCAGATGAGACCGCCGCAGGGCTTCTGAAAGCCATCTCCATGGGGGTTCTTTTTATCAATCGCGATGATTTTATACTTTGGGTGCAGGAGTCGCGCGAGCGTTGCGCCGGCAGGCCCTGTGCCGATGATGGCGATATCATACAAATCCTTTGCTTTCATACAAACACTCCCTTTCAAGAGAAGTGTAGCACAAAAGGGCTTCGGAAAACGAAATGTCCGAAAACCTTAGGGCATTTGTAAGAAAATCTTAAGGATTTCGAATTTGTAGATAAGTATAACATGAAGGTGGTGTGGATGCAACCATACATACTTTTCTTTTCCGGAGAAAGAATAGGAGAAAAAGAAAAAGAGGTGGCAGGATGGTTGCGATGGAAAAATGCGAGCCGAAATATGAGCCGAGGTGCAGGATTTTCTTTGCAGAGGGGCAGAAATTTCGGACAAATCTGTTGGTTTTATTTTTTGATTTGCCGCTAAAACGGGAAACGGCAACGAAAACAGCCCTTCTGGCAGAGGTGCTGCGGCAGGGGGAAGACCCGACGGGGGCGGCAAGGCAGGCGGAGCTGCTTTTTGGGGCGCATTGGGATATCAGCGTGGTGAAAAAGGGGGGACGGCAGTTACTGCTGTTTTCCTTGGAGACACTGAAAAATGTGGAAACAGAGGAAATGCTTGCGTTTTTGCGAGAGCGGCTGTTTGCGCCGATGCAGAATGGCTTTACGGAGAAAGCCGTGGAGCGGCAGAAAAAAATTCTGCGACAGAAATTGGAAAACCAAAGGGATGATAAAAAGGCATTTGCGCGCAGACGAGCCCTGGAGGAAACCGCAAAGGGAACAGCACTTGCGATTTCGGGGGACGGCTATGCGGAGAATTTGGAGGAAATCAGCGCAGAGGGGCTGCTTGCATTTTATCGGGAGCTTCTGGAAACGGCAAGGGTGAAGGCCTTTTTCTGCGGCGAAAAGGATGAAGCCTTGCTTTCTCTGCGGCAGAATTTTAAGGGGAAGGCGGCAGCGGAGGAAGAAGCTGCACCGATTTTAAAGGAAAAGCCGCATTTTTTGAGGGAAGAAACAGATGCGGCACAGGCAAGGCTTCTGCTCGGCTTTCTGGGGGATGTGGGAAACAGCACCAGAGAGACGGCACTGCTACTGCTGAATCAGCTTCTGGGCGGCGACCCGGATTCATTTTTGTTCCGGAAGCTGCGGGAGGAGGAGGGGCTTTGCTATGAAATCAAATCGTACCGATATCCGCTTTCGCCGTATTTTTTTGTGCAGGCAGGGATTCGGGCAGAGGATGCCAAGCGCGTTTGTGCGGAGCTGCTTTCCTGCTTAGAGGAATGGAAGAAAAACGGCATTTCCAAGGAAAGGCTTGACCATGCAAAGGAAAGCCTGATACGGGAATATACCGCATTGGCGGACAGCCCATGGGGGATGGTGGATTTCCTGACAGAGCAGGCATTGCAGGGCAAGGAGCTTACCACGGAGCGGCTTTTGCGGCAGATAGAAAGAACAGAGGCGGCGGATGTTGTGCGTGCGGCAAAGCATTTCAGATTACAGACGGTGTATCTTTTGCAGGGAAAGGAGCGGACGCAGGATGCGGATTGAAAAAACGGAGCAGGGCAAAACGAAAAACGGTCTGCGGTATTATCTCTTTCCCCGAACGGGTTTTGGGGAGCAGATGGCGGCGGTGCTGGTGCAAAGAGGGGCGAATCACCTGTTTTGGAAGGGAAGGGATGGCGAGAAAATCTGCTTTCCGCAGGGAACGGCGCATTTTATCGAGCATAAGCTGTTTCAGCAGGAATGGGGGGATGCCTTTGCGCGCTTTACGCAAAATGGCGCATCTGCAAATGCCTTTACCGATGGCGACCGGACGGTTTATTATTTTACCTGTTCGGATAAATTTACGGAAAATTTAAGGCTTTTGCTGGATTTTGTGCAGAAGCCGTATTTTACGAAGGAGGACACGGAGCGGGAAAAGGATATCATCGTGAGCGAGATTACGATGTATGAGGATGACCCGATGTGGGTGGGGTATTATCAGATGCTGGAAGGTATGTATGGGAAGCACCCCATCCGCAACCGCATTGCGGGAACGGCGGAAACGGTGGCAGAAATTACAGAGGAAACCTTGCAGAGGGCGTACGCATGCTATTACACAACGGACGAAATGGCGCTGATCTGTGCAGGGGATATCCATTTGGGCGAGGTGCGGCGGATGGCAGAGCGTGTTGCGAGACGGGAAACGGATGCACGCGTGTATTTTCCGACAGAGGATGCAGAGATTGCGGAGAAATATCGCGCGTGTGAAAGGAGGCTTTCTGTGCCGCAGTTTCAGATTGGATGCAAGCTGCCGCCGCTTCCGAAGCAGGATTGGTTGAAAAAACGGATGGCGGCAGGGTTCTGTATGGAGCTTCTGGCAGGGGAGAGCAGTGTGTTTTTCCAAAAGGCGTATGAATGGGACTGGCTGGATGAGGCACTCGGCTCTGCCTTTTTCTGCGGCGAGGGGTATGCCTTTGCGGCATTTTCGGGCAGTGGGACGCATCCGGAGGAAACAGCGGATTTTCTGGGAAGGGAGCTGGAGCGTCTGCAACGGGAAGGCTTTTCGCAGGAGGACTTTCAGCGTATCCGCAAAAAGCACTTGGGGCAGCTCCTGCGGCAGCTGGATACACCGCAGAAGCTTTGCTTTGGACAGCTTGCGTGGGCGCGGATGGATGCAACGGCAATCGACCTTTTGACCTGCATCAAGACCATGCGGCAGGAGGAAGCGGAAAAAATGCTGAAGGAAGGCTTTTCAAAAGAAAATATGGTGCTTTCGGTTGTGAGATAAAAAGGATGCCCTCTATATGTTTATCGGGAGGGCATTTTTTTATTGTGCCGCAAAGGTGAATTTTTCGGCAGGAAAAACAGAAAGGTTGATTCTAAGAGGTGGTTGTTATAAAATAATATTGGTATGCCGAAAAATCGGCAGAAAAAATCAAAGAGAAAAGAGGGATTTTTATGCCTGAAATATGGTTTCCCAATCTGGGAATTGAGATTGCACACCTAGACCGTGTGGCGTTTACAGTATTCGGAAGGAACGTCTACTGGTACGGTATTTTTATCGGACTAGCGGTGGTTCTGGGGGTGCTGATGGCAATGAAGGAGGCAAAGCGGACGGGGCAGTCCCCCGATATGTACGTTGATTTTATCATCTATGCGCTGATTTTTGCCATTATCGGGGCAAGGCTGTATTATGTTATTTTTTCGTGGGATTTTTACAGCGCGCATCCCGAAAAGATATTTGCCCTCAGAGAGGGCGGACTTGCCATTTACGGCGGCATCATCGGCGGCGTGTTGACGGCAATCGTCTATTGCAAAAGGAAAGGGGTCAATTTCTGGCTGCTGGCGGATACGATTGCACCCTGCCTTGCGTTTGGGCAGATGCTGGGACGTTGGGGGAATTTCTTCAACAGAGAAGCGTTTGGCGGCTTTACGAATGGTCTGCTTGCGATGCGCTTGCAGGTGAGTCAGGTGCGGACGAGCGATATTTCCGCAGAGGTGATGCAGCATATTGTCAATTATGGCGGCGTGGATTATATTCAGGTGCATCCGACCTTTTTATATGAATCGCTTTGGAATCTTTGCTTATTCTTGCTTTTGATAAAATTCCGCCCGAAAAAGAAATTTGACGGGCAGGTGCTTGGCTTATATTTTCTGGGCTATGCGCTTGGGAGAGTCTGGATTGAGGGGCTGCGGACAGACCAGCTGATGTTTGGCCCCTTTGCGGTGAGCCAGCTGCTTTCGGGTGTTTTGATTATCTGCGCGGCAGTATTTTTAATCCGGAAGGGAAAGCAGGAAAAGGCGAAGAAGGAATCAGAAAGTTGAGTGAAAATATGGTTTTATTGACAGCAGAAAATATCAGAAAAAGCTACGGTACGCGCGTCATTTTCGATGATATTTCCTTCAGCATCCATGAAGGGGATAAAATCGGGGTTATCGGCGTGAATGGGACGGGGAAATCTACCCTATTGAAGATTATTGCAGGGGTGGATCAGGCGGACAGCGGCTCGATTGTTACCATGAATGGGATGCGTATCGGCTATCTTTCCCAAAGCCCCGTTTTTGTGGATGGCACAACGGTGCTGCAGCAGGTGTTCCGCGGAGAAAATCCGCAGCTTGCTCTGGTGCGGGAATATGAGGAAACGATGGCGGCACTTGCAAAAACGCCTGAGGAGGAAAGGCTTGTGAAGCGGGCGGCGGAGCTTGCGGAAAAAATGGATAAGGCAGAGGCATGGTCTTTGGAGAGCGAGGCGAAAACGATTCTTACCAAGCTTGGCATTTCTGATTTCGGGCAGACGGTGGAAACGCTTTCGGGCGGACAGAAAAAGCGCGTGGCATTGGCGGCGGCACTGATTGCACCTGTGGATTTGCTGATTCTAGATGAGCCGACAAACCATATTGATAATGATACGGTGGATTGGCTGGAAAAGCATTTGGAGAAATATTCCAAGGCGCTCTTGATGGTGACGCATGACAGATATTTCCTTGACCGTGTGGCAAACCGTACACTGGAGCTGGAGCAGGGCAAGCTGTATTCCTATCAGGCGAACTATTCCAAGTTTCTGGAAATGAAGGCAGAGCGCGAGGAGCTGATTGCCGCAGGGGAACGCAAGCGGCAGAATTTTCTGCGGACGGAGCTGGAATGGGTGCGCCGCGGCGCACAGGCGAGAAGCACCAAGCAGAAGGCAAGATTGCAGCGCTTTGAGGAGGTTTCCGCAATCCGTGCGCCGGAGGAAAAGCAGAGCGTGGAGCTTTCCTCTGTCGGCAGCCGTCTGGGAAAAAAGACGATTGAGTTGAGAAACATCTGCAAGGCGTATGACGGGAAAACATATATCAAGGATTTCAGCTACATCATTCTCCGAGATGACCGTGTGGGTATCATCGGGGATAACGGCTGCGGCAAATCTACACTGCTGAACATTATGACCGGAAGGCTGAAGCCTGACAGCGGTGAGGTGGAGATAGGCGAAACGGTGAAAATCGGTGTATTTGCGCAGGAAAACGTGGATATGGACGAGAAGCAGCGTGTGATTGATTACATTCGTGATGAGGCGGAAATTATCCGCACGGCGGACGGACATATCACCGCATCCCAGATGCTTGACCGCTTTCTTTTCCCACCTTCTATGCAGAGAGGCCCGATTTCTGTGCTTTCGGGTGGGGAAAGAAGAAGGCTGTACCTTTGCCGCGTGCTGATGGGCGCGCCAAATATCCTCTTTCTTGATGAACCGACGAACGATCTGGATATTGAAACGCTGATGATTCTGGAGGAATATCTGGAGCATTTCAACGGGGCGGTGGTTGCGGTTTCGCATGACAGATATTTCCTGGATAAAACGATGGGACGGATTTTTGCTTTCCTTGGCAACGGCAGAATAAAGCAATATGAGGGCGGCTATTCCGACTGCAAGGCGGCAAGAGAAAAGGAAACGCCTATTTTCGCTGAAAAGGCAGTTAAGGTGAAAAGGGAGGAACCGCAGAAGGAAAAGGCTCCCATCAAGAAAATGAGCTATAAGGACCAACGGGAATATGATACCATTGGGGACGAAATTGCTGCGTTGGAGGAAAAAATTGCAAAGACGGATGCGGATATGGCAGCCTGTGCGACAGATTTCACCCATTTACAGGAGCTTTCTGCCGAAAAAGAAGCACTGGAGGCGAAGCTTGAGGAACGGATGGAGCGTTGGATGGAGCTGAGCGAGCTGGCAGAGGAAATTGAGAGAAATAAAGCGTAAAAACAGGGTGTCGACTTTGCCGACACCCTTAAAATATTTATTTTTTCGTTTCTTATAGAAGGTCTTCTGCGGTTGCGGAAGAACATCCTGTGGCTGAACCGCTTATTTCTGCTTTTCCTTTCCGAAAAAGATGAACAGAAGAGAGCTGATGAGCAGCATATAAGGATAGAACAGCTTCGGCATGATTTCAAATGCGTTGACGGTTTCGCCCAAACCGGATGCGGCGGCGATGGCAACGAGCATCTGCGCACCGTAGGGCAGGATACCCTGAAATACACAGGAGAAGGTATCCAGAATGGAGGCAGCTTTTCTGCTGCTGATGCCGTAGTCCTTGGACATTTCCTTTGCGATGGGGTTTGCCATAACGATGGCAACGGTATTATTTGCGGTTGCGATATCCATAAGCCCGACCAATAAGCCCATGCCGAGCAGACCGCCCCTTCTGCCCTTAAAGACCTGCTTAATCCAATGCAGGAGAGCGGCAAAGCCGCCGTATTCCTTAATGAGTGCGCAGATAGCGGCAACCAGAATTGCAACCATGCTGGTTTCAAACATCCCTGCGGCACCGGTGCCCATATTGCCAAGCAAATCGGTTGGCGCAATCATGCCGGTTGCAATCATGATAACAGAGCCGCTGATGACACCGATAATCAGTACAAGGAACACATTCAGTCCCACGATGCCGCCAATCAGTACCAGAATATAGGGAATGGTCTGAATCAGGTTATATTTTTCCGCAACAAAGCCGCCATTATAGCTTTTTACGGAAAGAACAAAAATAATGATTACGCTGACAATCGCCGCAGGCAGGGCGATAAAGAAGTTTTCCTTAAATTTATCTGTCATTTTACAGCCCTGTCCGTTGCAGGCAGCAATGGTTGTATCCGAAATAAAGGACAGGTTATCTCCGAACATTGCACCGCTCATGACAGAAGCAATGCAAAGCGGCACGGAAAAGCCGGATGCCTTTGCAACAGCAATGCCGATGGGGACAATCAGCGTAATTGTGCCGACAGAGGTGCCCATGGCGAGCGATACAAGACAGCTGACGATGAAAAGCACCGCAACCGCGAACTGCGGCGGAATCAGAGAGAGAATGAAGTAGGCAACGCTGTTTGCGGAGGATCTGCCGACAACGCCGACAAAAATCCCTGCCAGCATGAAGATGAGAATCATCGTGATAATATTCGGGTCGCTGATGCCGGTGCCCATAACGGCAAGCTTATCATTGAGCTGCAGGGCGCGGTTTTGCAGACAGGCAACAAGCAGGGCAATCAAAAATATGACAACAACAGGGATTTTGTAAAAGCCCATTTCGATGCGCAGGCCATATTCAAACAATATGCCAAGACCTAAATATAAAACAACAAATACGAATATGGGAAGCAATGCCTTCCCGTTTCTCTTTTCCATTTTCTTCTTCCTTTCCATACGTTAAAACGACTAAGTTTTTGATCAAAATTCCATTTTTTTACAGCAATCTGCATGATACATTCATAGGCATTTCCCGCTCCTTTGAAAAATCTGTTGTATAACATCCTTTATATCCTAACATATTTTTTTGTTTGCTACAAGGATTGGGTTTTGTACAAAGGAGTTTTTGTTGCAAAAAAGTCACTTTTATAGTAAACTATTCAGATATATAGAAAACATTTGAGAGATATGGAGAGTGATGACCGTATGGACGGCAGTCCAGTGTTAATTGGCTTATTGATTTTTTTGGTATGTTGTTCTGCGTTTTTTTCCGCATCGGAAACGGCGCTGACCTCACTGAGCAGGATTCGTCTGCGGAACATGGTGGAGGAAAATGTAAAAAATGCGGATTTGATTATGCGTCTGCTGGAAGACCCGAACCGCTTGCTGAGTTCCATTTTGGTTGGGAATAACTTAGTAAACAACGGCGCGTCTGCCCTGACAACCACATTGGCAATTCAGATTTTCCGCGGCAATTCCGGCGGAGCGGGGATTGCGACCATTGTGATTACCGTTATCATTCTGATTTTCGGGGAAATTACTCCTAAGACGATTGCGGCGCAGAAGGCGGAAAAGGTTGCTCTTGCAGTGGTAAAGATTATTTCCTTCTGTGTGCTGGTGTTCCGCCCTGTGGTTGCAGTGCTGAATGTGGTGACAGGCGGTTTGATTCGTCTTCTGGGATGTAATCCGAATGAAAAAGCACCGCTGATTACTGAGGCAGAGCTGAAAACCATGGTCAATGTCAGCCATGAAGAGGGCGTGCTGGAGCTAGACGAAAGAAAAATGATTAACAACGTGTTCGATTTCGGGGATTCCAAGGCGAAGGATGTTATGACTCCCAGAACGGATATCGTTGCGGTTCCGTTGGATGTGACCTATGGGGAATATGTCCGTCAGGTGCAGGAGGAGGGCTTTTCCCGTATGCCTGTTTATGGCGAGGACTTGGATGATATTGTCGGTATTCTGTATGTCAAGGATATTTTCTATCTGGATGAAGCGACCTTCTCTGCAGAAAAATATATGCGAGAGCCATTTTTCACCTACGAAAGCAAGCCTCTGGATGAGCTGCTGGCGGAGCTGAAAAACAGCCGTCTGGCGGTTGCAATCGTTCTGGATGAATATGGCGGCACATCCGGTATGATTACAACAGAGGACATTGTTGAGGAAATCGTCGGAGAAATCGGAGACGAATACGATGATGAGGAAGATGAAATCGAGGTCATCAAGGATAACGAATTTGTGGTGGACGGCAGCACCCGTCTGGAGGATTTCAACGAAATTGTCGGTACCGAGCTGGAAAGCGAGGAAGTGGATACCATTGCAGGGTATATTCTTCAGCTTTTAGGGAATTTTCCGAAAAACGGCGAGGTGATTGAGACGGATGGACTGCGGATTGTGGTTGAGGAAATGGATAAGAATCGTATTGAAAAGGTTCGTGTTTATAAATAAAAAGGAAATGGGGTATCTCCGTTGAGTGGCACCCCGAAGGGATAGACAAATATTTTTCAGCAAAACAATTCAAGCAACCGAAAGGGCTTATTGTCTGTATATTGCAGACGATAGGCCCTTAAATTTTGCCTTTATTCGGCTTATTCTGCGGCGGTGATGCGTCTCCTCCGGCATTGCCGGTATTGTCGGTTTCTTAAATTCCGATGCAGTATCGTTTGCCTGGCAGCTTTTTTGAGATAGGAAAACACCCCACCTGTGAAACAGTATACTGTCTAACAAATGGGGTGTCTGTAATAGATCTCTCAGCTTTTTTTGTATAAAATTACAGCTTTTCGACTTCGTCCATCCAAATGCGGCTGACTGCATCGGTAGGCATTCTCCAGTCGCTTCTGGGAGACAGGCACAATGCCCCGACCTTCGGGCCATCGGGCAGACAAGAACGCTTGAACTGCTGGATAAAGAAACGGCGGTAGAAATTCTTGAGCCATTTCAGAAGGGTTGCTCTGTCATATTCACCGGCAAAGGCTTTTTCTGCAAGGAAGAGAATCTTTGCAGGATGATAGCCGAAGCGGATAATCTGATAAAGGAAGAAATCGTGCAGCTCATAGGGGCCGACCAAATCCTCGGTTTTCTGGTTGATTTTCCCGTTTTCATCCGGCGGCAGCAGCTCGGGGCTGACAGGGGTATCCAGTACATCCAGCAGAGCGGCGGATGCCTCTGCGTCTACCTCGCCGTTTGTTGCGACCCATTTTACCAGAACACGCACCAGTGTTTTAGGGATGCCGCCATTGACACCATACATGGACATGTGGTCGCCGTTATAGGTTGCCCAACCCAAAGCCAGCTCGGATAAATCGCCTGTGCCAACAACCAGACCATTGTATTTATTTGCCAAATCCATCAGAATCTGGGTGCGTTCACGCGCCTGTGCGTTTTCATAAGTAACATTATGCAGGCTGATATCATGGTCGATATCCTTGAAATGCTGAATGACAGCATCGCGGATAGGAATTTCCTTCATGGTGATGCCAAGACAACGCATCAGCGTCAGGGCGTTTTGATAGGTTCTGTCCGTTGTGCCGAAGCCGGGCATGGTTACGCCGATGACATGGGTGCGGTCAATGCCGAGATAATCACAGGCTTTTGCACAGACCAGCAGTGCCAGCGTGGAATCCAGACCGCCGGAAATGCCAATCACCAGAGAATCGGCATGGGTATGCTCCATACGTCTTGCAAGACCTGTTGTCTGGATGGCGAAAATATTTTTGCAGCGTGCATCCAGCTTTGTGGTTGGGGTGAAGGGGACATTGGACAGGGGTCTGCTCCAGTTGTCCAGTGTGGTGTCCTCTGCCATATCGAAGAAAATCTGGCGATAGAATTTTTGTGCCTCTGCTTTTTGCAGATGGGTCATGAAAGTGGTGTGCTTTCTGCGCTCGCTCATCAGCATTTCTACGTCGATATCGGCATAAACAAACTGGCTTTCGCGAGAGAAGGACTCTGTTTCCGCGAAAAGCGTACCGTTTTCGTAAATCATGCTGTGTCCGCTGAATACAGCGTCTTGTGTGGATTCACCTGTGCCTGCAGAGGTGTATACATAAGCGGACAGGCAGCGCGCGGACTGCTGAGACACCAGCTGACGGCGATAGCCGGGCTTGGAGGCAAGCTCATTGCTTGCGGAAAGATTCAGCAGCAGCGTTGCGCCGTACAGGCTCAGATAGGAGCTAGGGGGAATGGGTACCCAGAGGTCTTCGCAGATTTCTACGCCGATTTTCAGTGCAGGGAAATCCGCAGCGGCGAAAATCAGGTCTGCGCCGATGGGAACATTCTGCCCTGCATAAGTAATTTCTTCCGTCAAAAGGTCATCCGCAGAGGCAAACCAGCGTTCCTCATAAAATTCGCTATAGTTGGGGATATGTGTTTTGGGAACGATACCCAGAAGCTTGCCCTTGTAGAGGGCAACAGCGCAGTTGAACGTCTGATTATCCACAGCGATGGGCGCACCAATCAGGAGGAAGATATTCAGTGTTTTTGTTGCTTCTGCAATCTCCTGAATTGCCTGCTCGGCGGCGTGCAGAAGCGGTGCTTGAAAGAACAAATCCGCACAGGTATAGCCTGTAACGGAGAGCTCTGGGAAGGACAGCACGCGCACCTGCTTTGCAGCGGCTGCCTCCACCAGCTTCAAGATTTCCTCTTTATTATAGACACAATCGGCAACCCGCAGCTTCGGTACAGCGGAACCGACCTTTACATAACCATACATACTTTCATCTCTCCTTAGAATTTTCTGAACAGACCGATGACCTTGCCCAAAATGGCAACGTCCTTTACGATAATGGGTGACATAGAGGGATTTTCCGGCTGCAGGCGGATGAAATCCTTTTCCTTATAGAAGGTTTTGACGGTTGCAAAATCCTCGATTAGGGCAACGACGATATCGCCGTTATTGGCATCCTGCTGCTGGCGAACCAGAATCAAATCCTTATCAAAAATGCCTGCTTCAATCATGCTTTCCCCCTTGACACGAAGCATAAACACGGTGTCATTGTGAATATAATCCACGGGAATCGGGAAGGTATCCTCGATATTTTCCACGGCAAGAATCGGGATGCCGGCGGTGATATTGCCGACAATCGGCACATTCACAAATTCACGCTGGGGTGCATCAAAGTCGGAATCCAGAATTTCAATGGCTCTGGGCTTGGTTGGGTCGCGGCGAATCAGCCCCTTCTTTTCCAGACGGGACAGATGCCCATGCACCGTTGAGGTGGACTTCAGCCCAACGGCATCACAGATTTCCCGTACCGAAGGGGGGTAGCCCTTTTCCCGCACTTCTGCTTTCATATATTCCAGAATTTGTCTTTGCTTTGCGGACAGCTCACTCATATACTCACTCCTTATGATTGTATCCAAATAGATGGGAATTATCAAGTCGATGGCAGAAATATCCTGCCGAGGAACGGAAATCGCCGGAGCTTCGGCAATTCCCGATGTTGTTTTTCATTATAGCATGGAATTGATACAAAATCAAACCTATGTTCGCAAAAAATGCAAAAAAGTATTGACAAGGAATAGATGTTCGTGTAATATACAAGCATAAAACGAAGAAATGTTCGGAGTGAATGGGGGCGAAAGCATGGAAAGAAGAACACAAAGAAGGGTCGTAAGAAAATCCAGAAAAATCAGAAAAAACGTATTTCTGCTGCTGACACTGGCGTTGATTCTCTGCCTGGGAACCTTTGCCATGGGCGCGCAGAAGGGAAGAGAAACAAAAACGTATTATGAGTCTGTGGAGATTCAGAGGGGCGATACGATTTGGGATATCGCGAAGGAATATAAAGCAGAGGGACAGAAAACCGAACAGATGGTTGATGCAATTTGTGAGGTGAACGGGCTAAAAACGGCGAACATACGGACGGGCGAAAATATCATCGTACCGGTGACGAGAGAAATATAAAAAAGGGAAACACAAAATACAGAAGGGAGATGAAGGAGCTTCATCTCCCTTCTGTAAATGGGGATAATTCTTAAGAAAATCTTACAGTTTTTAAAATCCGTTGCAAGCGAATTACTTTTTATGATACTATAAAGTCAAGAAGGCATATTTGCTCCATGCGAATATGCTTTGCCTGGATAGGGTAAAAAACTGCATAAAGGAGGTTGAAGAAATGTTTCCATGGATTGTTGTTTTGGCGGTTCTCGGTTTAGTGATGATTTTTGCAGAGATTCTAATGCCGGGGTTTGGTCTGTTTGGCATTTTGGGTACAATCTCCCTTTTCGGTTCGCTTGCGCTGACGTTTAAGATTTACGGATTGATTCTATTTTTAATCATGCTGGTTGCAGTTGTGGTTGTATTTTTTGCAATGGTATTTCTGGCAAAGCAAAGTGGACTGTACAATAAGATTGTATTAAAGGATAAGCAGGAAGCGAAGGACTTTGATGAAAATGTTCTGCAGGGACTGCTGGGACAGACAGGTGTGACACATTCGACGCTGCGTCCCTTTGGCGTGGCAGAGATTGACGGGAAGATGATCGATGTCTGTTCGCAGGGTGATTTTATTGACAGAGACGAAAAGGTGCAGGTTGTGCAAATCACGGGGAAAACTGTGATTGTAAAGGTATGCGAAGCATAAAAGGAGGCGTATGAGATGTTTGAAATTTTTGGTTTTATTATTCCGCTGATTGTCATTCTGGTGATAGTGGGGATTTTCTTGAGCTTTGTTCCCTTGGGGTTATGGATTTCCGCGGTTTCCGCAGGAGTTAGGGTAAATATTTTTTCGCTGGTCGGGATGCGTCTGCGTCGGGTGCGTGCGGATAAGATTATTCGCCCTTTAATCAAAGCACAGAAAGCCGGTATGGATGTTAACGCAAATCAGCTGGAATCCCATCTGCTTTCCGGCGGTCGTGTGGATAACGTTGTAGATGCTTTGATTGCGGCGCACAGAGCAAATCTGGATCTTTCCTTTGAACGTGCGGCAGCGATTGACCTGGCAGGGCGGAATGTTTTTGAAGCTGTAAAAATGAGCGTAACACCTAAGATTATCGAAACACCTTGGATTTCTGCCGTTGCGATTGATGGTATCGAGGTGAAGGTGATTGCGAAGGTAACAGTGAGAGCGAATCTGAGCAGACTGGTCGGCGGTGCAGGCGAAGAAACGATTATTGCCAGAGTTGGCGAGGGTATTGTTACAACGGTTGGTTCTTCTCAGAGTCATAAGAGCGTATTGGAAAACCCCGATCTGATTTCCAGAACAGTTTTGTCAAAGGGTCTGGATAACGGTACTGCATTTGAGATTCTGTCTATTGATATTGCAGATGTGGATATTGGCAGAAACATCGGCGCACACCTGCAGATTCAGCAGGCGGAAGCGGACAAGCAGATTGCACAGGCGAAGGCGGAAGAACGCCGCGCGACGGCGATTGCCAAGGAGCAGGAAATGAGAGCGGAAGTGGAACACATGAAGGCAAAGGTTGTGGAAGCAGAAGCAGAGGTTCCTCGTGCGATGGCAGAAGCACTGCGCAGCGGCAATCTGGGCGTGATGGATTATTATCGTATGCAGAATGTGCAGGCGGATACCGCGATGAAGAACAATGTCGGCAATACGGATTTGTCTAAGGTGTTCCATAAGGAGCAGTGCATCGAAACAAAAGACAATTAAAAATGAAATTTCGACAAGGAGAGGGGCAACCCTCTTTTTTGTTATATAATAAAGAAGAAACAGAGAAAAAATCCTAATAAAAGGAAAACGAATAAAATGAGAAAGACGAGACATACTATGACTGCGAGAGATGCTCGCCGAGAAAAAAGAAGGATGACAGGAGGTCATAGTCATGGACAAAAACAATAACAAAACAAACAAAACGGAAAAGAACAACCAGAAGGGCATGAACAGAACAGAATTTGCACAGGAATACAGCATTGATACCGGCAAAAACGAAAAGACAAATAAAACCAATAAAACAAACAAGACAAATAAGTGTGACTAAAAAAGGTTTTATTATGAAAAAGGCGGCTTTGATTCCAAGGGAAAAAGGGCTGCCTTTTCCTTTTTTTGAGGGGAAGGAAAAAATATCGAAAAAAGGTGAAAAAAGGTGAAAAAAGGTGTTGACATTTTGTGTTAAGCGTGTATAATAAATAAATGTCGCTGTACGAAAGCAGTCGGAAAAAGAGTATAGGCATTGGTCAACAGCGAATGTTTGAAAAGAAAAACATTGACAAGCGGGACTGCGGATGATATACTGATATCCGCTGACATAAACAGCGAAAACAGGCATAGAAAAATAAATAAAAAAGTGCTTGACAAACTGAATGATACTTGATAAAATATCGTTCGCTGTCGAAAAAAACAGCAAACAAAATCGAATCAGGTATAAAAAATAATACTTGACAAGAAAATGAAGATTTGATAAAATAATCTTCGCTGCTGAAAAGCAGATTGATCCTTGAAAACTGAACAATGGATATGAATAAACACAACCCATAGTCAATTCTGTCAGAGTAGTTCTGAGCTGATTATGAAGCGCGACCATGTGACCAAAGGTTGCGGGAGGCGCTGAATAGCGAAGAACGGAGCGGTTTTCGCGAAGCGAAAAGACAACGCGAACTGACGAGATAATGAACTTGATTTTGCCGGTTTAGAAAAACCGGAGTTAGCCAGAAAAACTGGCTAGGAACAAAACTTTAACATAAGAGTTTGATCCTGGCTCAGGATGAACGCTGGCGGCGTGCTTAACACATGCAAGT
>OGCO01000097.1_pt1 | contig 135849 bp, 198 predicted proteins | sample 1570171 | NCBI WGS metagenome assembly OGCO01 (sample SAMEA4370583, study PRJEB24528) | human gut metagenome
CTTCTACAGAGGGTGTCTTTCTTTTGTGCAATATTTTGGATTTGCTCATTTATAGCTTAAATCATACATATTATTCATCCTGTATCCATTTTTAAGATAATCCAATAAATCTTTAATGAATTGTGTTATTCCTCCAAGAGTACTAACCTTGTATTTATAGTTTCCTACACAGAATCCAATATATTCTAATGCTTTGTCGTACCCATATTTTCTCTGGTTATAAATTAGTTCGTGATATTCGTCTTCTGTAAAAGTATAAGTCTTGACTGTTTGAGTAACTTTTTCTTCTTTAATTTCCACGCTGCATCCTTCCTCAATTTAATACGCATAGTCATAAGATAAATAATATCCTTGATCAGATAGCTTTTTAAACCATTCAATGCGAGATCTCATATTAACCTTATCTATCTCTCTTCCGTCTAAAATTCTCTGGCAAATCTCAGTCATTTCTTTTGGATCAATCAGATGTAAATCTTGATCTTCTGAATCGAGCCATTCTCCTTGTATAGCAGGTATTCTCTTTCCACTATATTTTTCGATCAAATCTTGCACCAAGCCAATATTATATTCAGAATGTGATGTGCTGCCTCCGCCAATATATTCGATGTCTGAATCATCATAGTCATACATCGTGGTTCCTTTATGGATGTGTATTTTGTATGATTTGAACCAATTGAATCCTACTGACACATCATTCTCCTTTCACATATTTTGCAATGAAAACAACATTTCATTAGTTTTTGTCAACCGTTATCATAAATATATTTTTATCGCCATCTTCGTTTTCTCTCATCCAGCGTACTCTAAATCCTTGATTTTTAAGGCTTTTTAGATCATCATCTGTTAAATATGTTGGATTTAAGGCAATTTCTTCGATTTTGTAACCATTTATAACTTTTTCCATAATTTTTCACCAGATGAAATTTCGATTTCATTTATTCATTCTCTGTCACAATTCGCCTAAACATCTCATCTGTAGAATCTATCAGATCATATCTTTTATCCATTGGCGCTGTTGAACTTTTTGCAAATTTTCTTTCTACCATGTCAATATAGTAAGTAAAATTGCCATCATCGCCCATGTAAAATTCTTCCCATTCTTTGTCCGTAAAGAAACGTCGCATATTAAGCTGTTCGATGGCTAGATTGTCAAATGACACAACTTTGAATTTGTCGTAAATGTTACAGATGTTCTCTTTCAACCACATCTGTCTTACTACAATATTTTCATGATCTTCTGTATACCAATCAGTCCCTCTACGGAGCTGCTTATAGCCCAGGATCAGCATCTTCAGATTATTATTCTGTAATGCTTCAATATCTGATGGTTTTAAAATTCCATTAATAACATGGAGTACTACATTTGGATACTGCTTTATCATGGAGATGAATTTTTCCGTTGGATTGACAAGTGATACACCAAGACCGTAGATCAGTTTTTCATTAACTAATCTTTTTATCAGATCCTGTTTTTGTTCAAAATGAATCTGATTTACAGTAATATTCGCAATTACTTTTCGTTCTTTAAGTTTTTGTAGGAATGGAATTACATCAGGATGTGTAGTGATATCACCGCCACCGATTGCTACCTCCTGATATGGATGTAAAGTATCAATAAACTTTTCGTTCATAATATCTCCATGTCTGCCATTTTCCGTACTTCCTTCATGACACATAGGACAATTTCGATCGCAACAATTTGTTATTTTGATATCCATATTTTCTGCAAAATCCGGAATAAACTCATCATCATTTGTTTTTCTGATCTTTGTCCCATCGCTCAATATAAGAGTACGATAATTGCCATTTTTATAAGCTCCTAATAATTCCATTCCTATAATCCTCCTAAATTTTATCAGCAGTCATACCCATTATAGCCGAACGTAATAACAGTGTCCCCATTCTCTGTTGTGAATGATTCTTCAAAAGTTTCCCAATCTTCGCACCATTCATTCCAAAAATAATCATAATCATACCATTCATTTTCATGAAGAAAATCCAAAAGATCTCCTTCTGTGTCGTATGTAAAATTTGGATGATACTTGCTAGATTTTTCAAAGGTGATTGCTTCTTCTTTTGTATAAAAATGATTTACTTGAGGTTTGTTGCCATCTGGATAAGCATAGCCACTTCCTCTAAATAGAAATACTTTTCCTTGCTCCCATTTATCATAATCGCTTTTATTACACATTACGAGCGAGTGAACCGAGCTACTATTTGTTTCAAATGTTCCTTTTCTAATTTGTGTTTTCATCTTTCCCACCATTCCCCTTCTGGATATTCATGATCAATTGCATCCATATTGATTAAACCTGCTTCTTTCATTCCAGAAAAATAGCATGTTTCATCTCCATCCTGAATTACTACATATTTTTTGTTAGAAATAAACTCTTCTAATGTGATATTCTCTTTTTTTAAAAATCCACTAAGGATATCTTCATCCACAGAACCAGTATCTGGAATATTGAATCTCCAGAATTCATTTTCTGAATCAGTCCAATAATTAATTTCAATTCCATATTGTTCTTCTTTGTCAGAAAGAAACTTGTTTAACTTTTCTTCCGTCATTCCTTCCTGGTAATAATTGTCTGCATTATATTCTTCGTTATCTTTATTCGGAATATATTTACATTTTTTTGGAAGTTCAATTTTCTTTAATGTCGGCACATATTTCTTAACAATTCGTAATAATTCTTTATATGTATCATCATTATATTCTTCAACCAACGAAGCACAAGCATATAGCCATTTATCAGAAAAACTTGCTAATGCCCTAAATGGAGATCTTCCAAAATATAAATCTCCCTCATATGGTATCCAAATACAATTTTTCTCTCCTGTTTTTGAATCATTCCATAACCACATATCATGAGTAATTTCTTGTGGAGTATATTTACCTTCATTTTTCATCACGCAAAGCGAATGCATACTTGATGAATTTGATTCAAACACACCCATTCTAATTTGAGTTTTCATATTTCCTTTTCTTCTATTCAAAAATACAAATCATACCATTATTATCGACACCTGCAGTCTCATCAAAATAAATATAGGGCCATGTAATCCCTGAAATAACGTCAAAATTCATATCATGTGTAGCAATTTCTTTATCACCATATTTCTCCATCGCTTTCTGTAGTAGTTCGATAAAGTCCGAAATTTTATATACATTGTCTTTATCGAATGTCAATGCTTTTGTTATATGCTTATCAAGACATTCAAAATCTTCCTCGATGATCTTATTCATCCATATCTCCTCTACAAATTTTATTAGCATTTTCTTTGCCGTACACAACTTCATCTGCCAGTTTTCGAGAAATACGGCTAACCTGCTTTAATCCCTCTCTGATAATTGTTCCGCTCGGCTGCTGATGATCTTCGATAAATTCGATCCACTGATCTTCGTTTAGAATGTTTCTTTCACTTTCATATACTACTGCATAGTTCAGTTCCCGTTTCACAAGGTGAAGTGTTTTGATCATGCAGTCAATATCATCTAATACATCTTTAATCGGCACTGGTTTTTTGTCCTCTCTTTATGTAAATAGTTATATGTTTCTATGTAAAATTATTCTCTTAGAATCCATTTTCAAAAAGCGTTCTACAATTTATATACCTAGTAAATTAGAATTGATTGTAGAACGCTCATGATATCAAATTATTAAAGTTATTTTGGATTGTTGATTCTACGGCATTGTTTCGTGCTTTGTACTCCCAAATAAAACCTCGACATGATTTTTGTCTATGTGCACAACATGCTTGTATATTTGTATGTGCTATCATAAAAAAATTTGCTGCTTCGGTTATGCTGCTCCATTCTTTAATAATATTTCCATTTTTATCTTTTTGATAAACTGCTTTTGCTGATGTTTTATTTGGAGAAGATGCCCATTTAATTGCATCTTCTATGTTCAAATTATCATCGTCATGTGCCCATGCATATCCACCAGCTGTTTTACAATGTCTTTTACAGCAGTCTGAAATTTGACCATATGAAATTCCTGTCCTTCTATGTGCTTCTTTCAAGCTTTCATATCTAGCAACAATAGTCCTCGTATTGATATCAATTTGAACAACTTTTCTTTTTGGTACAAGTTTATGTTTGATCTGATATTCGTTCTTTATATCTTGTGATGTAAAAATAAAATTTTTATTTGTGATATTATTTTCAAAAATTTCTTGATAAAATTTTTCAAATATTTGTTCCTTTACATTAAAATTTGTATATTTAATTAATAAAAGTGGTATTTGGTTTTTATTACAATATGATGTCTTTATCTCATCCTTATGTTTTCTATCTTGAAAATTTTCTTCTTTTACTAAATCAGATTCTCCACAAAACGTAAATGGAGTATAATGTTGTTGGCCTTGTAATTCAATTAAAAACATTAGCTCTTTATTGACTGGATGGAATATAGCAAAATCAAAAGGAAGACGTTCTTTATCTTTACAATCTTCAAATTTATACTGGGATATATACTGTATGTTCTTCTGCTGAATATATTTTTCTAGTTCATATTCTGCTGCAGATATAAGACATCCACATGATTTTTTATGCCCAGAACATAGTTCAGATGTACATGCAATACAAGTATTTTCACATTCACATTTACAATACCAATACTGTTTCCTGTCTTTTATAAACGCTCTTTTATATGGCGTTAATTTTCCAAAATGCTGATTTGTTATATCTTTTGCTAAAATTTTTCTCATTTTTTCAGTTCTAACACAACCACAACTTGTTGTATGTCCCGATCTTAAATGTGTATCTGTGACATTTACAATATTTCCACAATCACATATACATTCCCATATAACTTTTGTTGAACCATTTGGTTGCATTTTATTCTCTAAACGACTTAATACTACTAATCTTCCAAATCTTTGTCCGACTTTTGTACCAGTCTCTTGTTGATTTGGTTTGCAGTTTTCACAATATTGATAATTATTATTACGAACTTTATATGCATTAAGTTCTTTAATATTTCCACAATTTATACATTCGCATACATAGTATGGTTTTGATTGTCCACTTGGTGTTATTCTGCTCTCTGCCATTCCTATAATTCTATAACACCCATATATCATTCCAATTTTATCTTTTGATTTGTTTCTAATATTTAGCACCTCTTTTTATTTTAATTATTTTTTCTTTCATGTTCCATTCTCCAATCGATACATCTCTGCAGATAATCAACGTATTCTGGATTTTTACACATGCATTTACCCATATCATCACTGATCTTAGCTACATCCTGTCCATTTGCAACAGTTACTTTCATAACAATGTTAAGTGGTGATACTTCTGTATCATTGGATAAGTATGTTCCGATGCCAAATGCAACATTTGTTCTTCCATTAAACACTCTAAAAATCTCATCGGCTTTTTCAAAATTTAAAGAATCAGAAAACAGCAGAGTTTTTGTTCTTGGATCAATACCAAGACTCTGATAATGATCAATCATCTTCTGCCCCCATTCAATCGGATCTCCAGAATCATGACGTACACCAGAAAATAATGTGGCGTATGTGAGCTGGAAATCTTTAAGAAAACAATCTGTTGTAATTGTATCAGTTAATGCGATGCCGTTAAGAACTCCATATTCTTTGATCCAGGCATTCAATGCATACCAATTTGAATATGCTGGATTATGTTTATGATTTCCCTGACCTACACACATAATCCATTCGTGTGCCATTGTTCCAACCGGTGTTACACCGTATTTTTTGGCCAGATACACATTGGACGTTCCAATGAATTTTGAAGCAGAATGCATTGTATCATTTAGGTGAGAAAACTTTTCCACAACCATTTCCTGGGCTTCTGCAGATAATCTTCTACGAAGACCAAACTCCGAAAATGTTCCTGCATACCAATTTCCATATTTCAGTTTGTTGAATTTCTCATCAAGACGTTTTTCAAAGCTTTCAAGAAGCTCGTCATAGTTGTACTTCATACGGAAATATACTTCATTTACAATTGCAAGAACAGGAATCTCATACATAGAAGTATTGAGCCATGTACCTGCTGTTTCAATACTAAGTCCGCATTCTGCATCATTTGAAATCGTAAAATCTTCAAAACGTGGCTGCCAAAGTCTTAAGAAGTCAACGTAGGAACCTTTGATCCATTTGATACTATTGAGACAAATCAGCTCCTCTTCTGTAAACCGAAGATTGCAGTATGCTTTAACCTGTTCTGTAATTTCGTCTACCATATCTGTAGTAAAATATACATCTTTGTTTCGACATTTGAATGTCCAAGTCGTTTTATAATCCGAGAACTGATGATAAATTGCCTGACCCATACTGTACTTATATAAATCATTAGACAGTAGACTTGTAATAATCTGATCTAATTTCATATCTCTATTCTCCAATCACATTAATCTGGCAACTTCTCATAACTTCGAGTGCTGCTTTATGTTTCTCAGGTGTCGATCCAGCACAGCAGCTGGCATCTACTGTAATTTCTGTTTTTGGAAACACTGCTCTTAAAATCAATGCATTTGAAATCACACAGATATTCGTCGTTAAACCGACTAACTCAATATCACCTCTAACCCATCCCAATGTAATCCATTGCAAAGTTCCAAAACAATCTTTATTTACATACATGCAGTTAGGAACTTCAAGTCCATCTACAATCTTCCAGCCTTTTGAACCGTAAATACAATGTTTTACTGGAAGTTTTCTTCCTTCCTGAGTATTCAAATAATCGTCATAATGCGTATCTCTTGTAAAGATAATTTGATCTCCACGATTGTAATACTCCTCAATTTTCTTTTTTACATTCGGAATGATCGCCTGTGCTTCTTCCGATCCAAGGCTCCCATTTACGAAATCATTCTGCACATCTACTACAATTAAAGTTCTCATTGTTTATTCTCCTCTCTTACTTCGTCAAATCTCTTTACCCAGTCCTCAAATGACACATCGTCTCCCACTGTGCCATCGTATTTACACATCCAATATAGAGTTTTCTTTCTCTCGTATTCCAAGTCATCTCTTAAATTATGAATAATTGACTGAGCAAAATCTTTCATGTGATTGTATTCGCTTTTTAAGACTAATCCAAACATTAAATTTCCTCTTTATCTTCTGCAAGTTTATTCCAGACACTTGCAATTTCTGACATCACTTCTTCTACGGTTTTGCCATCCGTTGAAATTCCTAATCTATCAAGATATTCCTTTAATTCAGACATCGTGTTTTCTATTATTTTTTCCTCACTTTCCAAAATTTTAGTAATCGTTACTAATTTCTAATTTCGATTCTTTTTCGAATCTATCTACATATTCTCTGACACGTTCGTATGCTGCAGGAACACTAATATGTTCTTTCAGTAAAAGTTCTTCTACAGCTGCTCGTTCAATAAGAATTTTTCGATCGTGTTCTTCTTGCGTCATAATAATCACCTTATAAGTTTGGCTGACCAGTTTTATACCAGCCAGCCATTTTTTTAGTCTAATTCATCAAGCATTTTCTGCAGATCTTCAACGGACGCATTTCGAAGTGCTTCATCCTGTTTTGTAGCAATAATCTGCATAATCTTCTGTTTCTTCTCTTTACGTTCTGCAGCTTCCTGCCGATTCTTTTTCTCTTCCAGTTTCTCATTAAAGATATATTTTACAATCTCAATCTTAGTCGCAAGAATATCATCTTCCTCGGATTTAGTCTGAAGCAGACTTTCTTCATCCGTCTTCTTTACTTCTGCATTCAGCGTCTTAAACACTGTATCCAGCGATCCAAGCGGAAGATCATATAAATCTTCTACTGCAATCTGTCCCTTATACGGGAAACGATATTTACCTTTTACTGCTTTTTCAAACATATTACTCATAATTTTATTCTCCTTTATTAAAATTTGATTTTCATAATTCTTTCTGTAGCACCTTTAACTTTTACAACAAGCTCATTGCGCTGCGTCAGACTAAAACCAACACCAGAGAGCTGATCATCGACGTCTGTTACACTACACTTTGCACCAAGTGCTTCAAATACTTTACGATGTGGAACTAATTCATTCTTAAGATATTCCACAAAGAAACCATTCGGCTGTTCTGGATTTACACATCCATTCAGGAAGAAGAAAAGATGTTTATTCCCGATCCCATTCTGCTCATCAAAATAGTTCGGGCTGTAACTGATTACAGATACAGGTGTAAACTGATTTGTCTGTACTCCCCATACTTCTCTACTAGAAGTAACCGAGTGACCAAAAAGTTTTTCTTTGATGGTAAAGTTTCCGTTCGTATCCATAATTACTTCTGCGACGTCTACGTCTCCACGCACTGGGTTATTGTATTCAAACGAATAGATCTCGCCATCGAATTCAATTTCTGCTTTAAATCCTTTACTTCCTCGGTTGGTATACTGATTTACAAAGAATCTGTATGCGCCAGGAATCATTCTCGATTTGTCCTGCCATGTAATATTTTCCACTGCTGGCTTCCCTGGCATACTGCTATATGGCTCAATCACATCAATATCAAGCTGACCACCAAGTTTCGACATAGATGGTTTTCTATCACTACCAAAATAGATTTCATGACCATTTGGTTCAATACAGTGAGCATCAAGATCACTGTTGTCATTCTGATCCTCGTTCCACATAATAGAGAATCTAAGCACTCCATCTACATTTCCACCAGCATTCTTTACATTCTGTTTGATATCAGAATCGGTAATGTTTCCTGTATATGCCCAGCTCAGACCATTGTTCCATTTGAACATTGTGTTGGCATTCGAATTTTCTGGGGCAATTAAAGAAACAAAGTTTTTCTCATGTTTATTCTCTACAAATACTTCAACCTCTTTCGCGGTCGGAAGAACCTTTTCTACGAAATCCTGTGCTGTCACTTCTTCTACTCTAGAAAATTTCTTTGGATTAACTGCTACAGATTTTGACATCTCTGTAAAAATGTCTCCTCTACCAGAAATTCTCTTCGCTGCATCTTTATTAGAAAATAGAATATTATTTACTGAGATATCATCCAGATTTGCAAAGCGACGCTTCAGAGAATCCATATACCCAAGTTCTGTAAGAGTTTTCTTTGCATCGTCCAGCATTCTCTGAGTATAAATTGGCTTACTTCTTTTATAGTTGCTGGGTGCTACAATCTGCTCATATTTTTTAACTGCAGTATCAAGATCCATTCCTTCACTTACATTTACAAGTAGTGTTCCAATAGAATGGTTTCTGATTTTACCAATAACAGCTCCTGCTTTCAGAGATTTCTCCCAAACATACAAATCTTTTTCTTCTTCTGGAAGTTTGTCGTATTCCTTTTTGTATTTCTTGAATTCAACCAGCGGAACCCTCCACTCTGCTCCACGATACAGCGTATTGGAATTAATCAGCTCAAGAATTGTTTCCACAGAATCCATAGTGATCTCATCCAGAGAACGTTTAAATACGTTTTTAATATCTCTGTATTCACCATGGATATTACCTGCAGATCTACGAGAGTCAAATACAAACTTATTAGGAAGTCTCATATAAAAGTGATCCCACTGATGAGATTTTCCGTTGATCATTTCAAAGTTCTTATCTGTGCCAATATTTTTAAGCTGACTTACAAAAACATCGACTACCTCTTCGTTATGGATAAGTTTGGAAAGTGCCTTGACTACCGGCTCATAAATAGTTCCAGACATATCTACATCCCAAATACTTTCCATTTTATTATCCTTGATTACAACCACAGCGCCGATTGTACGAATGAACTGGCGGCAGCAGGTACAGTCATGTTCTCTTCTCTCTCTAAAAATATTGTTCGTTCCTGGCGCAAAGCTATCGAGATATGTATCCCACAGCAGTTCCTTGTCTACGTCCACTTCGAATAACTTATCTGCATTTGCGGACATTTTATCGAAATGTTTCTGAAGCTTCTCCTTAAAAATTACGAACTGATCTAACATGATATTTTCTCCTTCTTTATGTTTTTCTTCTATTTTGTTATCTTTTACTCTACTTTGCTCTCTGTTTCCTCCATCTTATTGGTTGTTTCTTCTTTTACATTATTCTCCGGACTTTCTTCTTTATTATTTTCACCAACTACATTTGCTTTTTCTGGTTCTTTATTTTCCTTTGTATCTTCTGTAGTATTCTCTGCATCAGAAAGCAGTTTTTCAACCTTTTTTACGATTTCTTTTGTTGATTCGGTCTGTTTTTCTTCCTCTTCTTTTTTAGATTCGAGTTTCTTTTTCTCTTCTTCAAACTCCATCATTGCCTGAAGATATGCTTCTTTCTGAATTGCAATCTGTTCATTTCTTCTCTCTTCTTCTTTTTTAGTTGCTTCTTCTGCTCTTCTTGCACGACGTCGTTCATTTCTCTCATGACGTTTCTGTTTCTGACGAAGTTTAATTTCTTCCTCTTCTTTGTCTAATGCGGCGAGCTTCTGCTGACATTCATATACTTTCAGAGCATTCTTGACTTTGGATACATAAGATTTTGCATATTTAAACTCATAAGCTTTCTTCTCAATACCTTCTGACGTATACACGTCATTATATTGTCGTTTTGCATATGCGATGTATAATGCTCTTTCAAGAGAGAATGTATCATTTTTGTCGCATACTGTTTTTACTTTTGCTTTCGTCCAAAGATCATCATTGAAAGTCACTTCCACCACTCGATTTGGTACAATAATATTGACAGAGCATACACCCGACTTATAGATATACTCTTCCATTTTGTTTTCAATACGTTCCCTCTGTGTTAATCCTACTTCCTGTTTTCTCATTTCTTTGTTCTCCTTTTTAGCATTGAATGTAAATGTATCATTTTTATTTCCTGAGTCAGAGTTTGCAACAACTTTTTCAAGACACTTTTCTTCAAATATAAAATCAGCACCGCAATTTAACCTATATGCACTACAATCAGAATACAATGTTATTTCAGTTATGATATATTTATGCCCACAGTAACATTTCATACTTGGCACAAAAGTAGAACAATCAATGTCTTTATAATCCTTAACTCTTACAATATCTCCTACTTTGAAACTCATATTTCATCACGCCTCCACTTCTTTTGATAATTCTTTATACTCTTCCAGAAGCTTTGCAAATTTTGAATTCGTTTCTGCAAAAATCTCATATTTTTTATCATCTTTTGTTGACTGAATAATATCATCCATCATTTGTCTTAACTGATGTTTTTTATATTGTATTTTTGCTAATTCCTTTCGTCTTTTCTCTCGATCTTCGTAAGCTGTCATGTCAATAGCACCTGGGTCGATTTTACAAACAATTTCCTGCGTGATTTTTTCGTTTTCATGAAAATGTTTCATATCATCCAATGTAAGAATATTTTGAATTGTTAAAATTTGACCTCTACGATAACCAGTAACTAATACCTTATCTCCCTTTTCGTATTTATAGCCGTCGTTATAAATTGCAAAATATTCTTCCTTCCCCATAAGATTAATTCCTGCTACGGCTATATAGCCTGTTAATTCTTTTGCCATGTTTTATTCCTTCTTATGTTTATATATTTTCTAAAGAAATGTGCCTTTCATCTCGTTTTATATTTCAGTCATGCGATTTGAAATGCCTAAAAATGGATGGACGGCGTATCCATCATCTCAGGTACTCTTTGCAGAGTGCGTCGGGAACCATTTCCAACCTCATTTTTAGACATGTTAAATCGCATGACCTACTATTCTCCGTTAATATATTCCGAAAAAGCTATACACTAGCTCAACCACAGTAGTTACAATAATAGTGATCCATAAAGCCTTTTCACTTTTTCGTTCTGGCTTCTCTTCAATTAGATTTAACCAGGCGAAGATAATTAGAATGATTCTTAGGATTGTAAGTAGCATGTTTTTCACCTCTTTTCTTTTATTTATACAGCCATTCCTTCTTGATCCGTATGGGTCGCTTCGTACTCTAGACGATTATATTTTCTCCAAATCATTCCACGCCTTGTTCTTACAATTTTTACTTTGTCTAATAAATTACTCTTTAGTAATTCATATTCTTCTTGTTTTATATTTATAGAAGGGTATTTGACTGTTTGTGCTTTATATGTAAATCGTATTTTGAAATTACCATTAGGTAGTTTTTGCATGGATTCTACTTCTGCGATATTTCCTTTATGCTTTCCACTATTTATGTAAATTAAATCTCCACATTTCAAACAATATGAATTACAAACAAAAGTGCGTTTACCAGGTTTAATTTTCTTACCACGAAATTGTCTCATATTGTTTATATATTCTTTTTGCGTGACTCGTTTAGACGGAGCATTTGGAAGCCTTTCCTTATATAATGTATTACCACTTTTTTCTTTTCCATCACGTACATCTATGTATTTTGCATCACTAAATGTCTCCATGCTCCTGTCATTGCATCGTTTTTGATCTACAATATAGATATTCTCCGTTAATGTCACATCCTTGTAATCATTAATACAAACAGCATCCGTATAATGAAATTTTCTTAAACCGGTATTCCTTCTATTAATTTTTGTTTGATATCCATACCCAACTTTGACGTCATATTTGCCAGAAAGCCTTTCAAAAAGTTCCCAACGAACCATATTCATATAAGTACTGTCTTTGTATGTATCCGATAACTTCATACTCTTGACTTTCTCAAAATATTTATTGTCGTTATTATTGGAATGCACCTTCCGATGACAACTATGACATAAAGATATTAGATTACTTGGTTTATCGGTTCCTCCCTTTGAACGCGGTTGGATATGATGAACTTCAATCACAACATTTTTATTTGCGCCACACAACCGACATGTATGTTTATCTCTATCTCTAACATAAGCTGCTGCATTTTCATATCCTTTCATTTCTCCATTTTGATAATCTTTTCCTGATATTTCTTTCCCGTCAGCTAAAGCTTTTATCATCTGGATATCAAATTTAGCAACTTCTACAATTACCTTATCTACTGGAATCCATGACGCAATTTTATCTATTAAACGAATATGTGAATCAATTTTATGTTGTATTGATGGAGCAAACCATCCTTCTTCATTTCCATTTTTATATGTTGGATTATGTATAGTTTTGTAGTCAATGTTCTTATTTTTTCTATACCTAATTCTGGATCTTCTCGTTCTTCTATATCCATTTCGATTTGTTAATCTATCCGACATTCCTTTTAATAATTCGACTTGTCCAGCTAAATACTCATGATAATTATCACTGACAGAAAATCCTATGTTCAAATATCCACTATCAATTTTTAATTCGAAAATATCTCTATTTTCAAAATCGCTTTGATAATCGTCTATTCGTTTTATTACTAATGGATCATGATTAATGATTTTTGCTTTATTATTTCTAAGCAAATAACCAGCTCTACCGTTTGAAATCGGTACACACGGTTTATCATTTTTATCTACTACTAAAGTAAAATCTAAATATTCCATAATTCATTTCCTTTAATTAATAACTCGACTTATAGTCGGTAATACTCTTTGACAATGTTATTACAAGTTTTTATGCTTAAATCACTTGCGACAAGAAAGTTAGACGTAACGCATGTTTAAATCTAAACGATATAATTTGATACTAGAGTTACATATCAATATATTTTCTTGTAATAACGTAGATTAAATCTAAGTCTATTTTTATTTAACGTCTTAATTTTATAGAGTTATTTTATTTTGAGGATTTGCAACCCTATAAAATTACATTCCTCTAAAACAGCATCGGAAAGAGGAAAAACCGCGCAAGGATTTACAACCCTATAAAATTACATTCCTCTAAAACAAGCAGACTACAATCGGATTTCAGTAGTGGGATTTGCAACCCTATAAAATTACATTCATCTAAAACAGCATCCTCGTAATCAATCAAAAGAACGGTGATTTGCAACTCTATAAAATTACATTCATCTAAAACCTTAACATAGACGTTTTGGAAAGCAGATGGATTTGTAACCCTACAAAATTACATCCCTCTAAAACTTACTATGTAATTTATAATAGGTTTGTGGATTTTCAGCTTGAATCAGCCATTCAGATGTGATATCCTAAGACTGAGGATAAATTCCTTCAACCTATTAATTTCTCTTTTTGAAGATCATCGTGATCTGGTCGCCAAACTTTCTCACAATGGTCTTCTATGTATACTATATATAGTGGTTTTATTTTCGCTAGACCACTATATATAGTATTTATTTTCCTATGAAATCAGTCTTTCATTCAGAAGAAGCTCTTTGATGTCGGACAACCAAGACATAACATACATTGTGTTAAATCGCACATATGATGTGCCTTAATAAAATCCTTATCAGCAGCCTGTTCATCTGTGATTACGGTTCCACATTCGTCCATATTCTGGATCTCGTTTTCTTCATAAACCTTTCCTGAATATTTTCCTAACCTTTTCATTTGTCTCACCTCCTTTTTATTTCGTTTTAATTTCGATCTTTTTGTTGATCAGCACCTTACTGTATTCTCTCCCGTCAATAATATTCTCTGTTTGAATTTCTGTAACTTTGACTGGTTTTACACCTTTTTTCGTAACACATAATACTGCGTCACCAATCTGCAGATTATTGATGAATTTTCTCCATCCTTTAACTCTTGGCACTCGCCAAATGTATTCTTTCGTACCAATACCATCGTAATTGATATGAACACCTTTGATCAGCGCACCTGGCTGACCTTTATATACTGTCCGAATTGTTTTGGCACCATTTCTTTTCATGATAAGATATCGGATATATCCATCTACGAGATAACCATTCTTATCCAAAATAATTGGCTTGTCTTGATGATTTGTACGAAGCCAATATTTTTCAAATCGTTCCATCTTTTCTTGAGATGGATGAGAATCAAGAAACTGATCTGAAATTTTGATGTCATCAATATTCATCTGCATTATTTTATTCTCCTTTCTTTACGCTGCGTTTCCTTTCCCAACAAGAAAGTTTTCGAAATCTCGTTTCATGAATCTGAAATTAATACCCTGATTGGAACTATATTCATCATCTGCATTCTGATATTCTCCAATCCACTGTTCAAATTCCTGATCCTGATTATTCTGCGCTGCATAAACCATCAATGCAATTAACGCTGTTTTACACTGCTGATAAACATTTGCAGACACTTTTGTATCCTGAAGACACTCGTTGTAAAATTCGATGTCGTCTGGATCTACTTTCTCATTTACATGAGTATGTACAAAATCAATATCATTCTGATCAATACGATCATCAACACCAATGATTGCAGATTTTTCACCCTCTGAATTTTCTGATGAGTCTTTGATACTTTCGCTCTCTGCATCTTCATTTGGTTTATTCTCTTTAATATGTAAAAAATCCACTAATAAAGTATGTAAATAATCAATCTTCTGCTGAATTACTTTTTTGTCCTTCGTGTGTTTATCCTGTTCTATTTCAATCCAATCAGTATCATTGACTTTGATTTCTTTCATGTCATTAAATGCAATCAGGAATTTTCCAAAATTTTCTGGTGAAACCCCTTCATCTAAGGCTCTTTTCATAAGAGTCATCCATGCCATAAAATCTTTTGACACAAATAATTCAGCTACTTCTGTATGATCGAGTTTATCTGCGTAAGGAATTAACATATTAAAGTATTTGTTCAGTGTATCAAATTCTTCTTCTGTTCCGTTCTCATTAAGATACTTGCAGATATCCCTTGGCGCCTTTTTCCATTCTTCTAAATGAAACATCGCCATAACGCATTCGATGATCACTCTTTCCCAGATGCCTTTTTTCTTGTCTAACTCATTCAGCATCGTACAATCTTTAAGAAAACGATTATTATCTTTAATCCGTTTAATTTTATCCGCAAATGTACCAATGTAAGTAAACGCCTTCTGGCTTACATTCATTGGAATAGTAGAGTTATATAACATGACAAGATCGCAGGTATCTTCTGGAGTACATTCCTGATAAATTGCAGCAGACAACTGACATGATCTCATTCTCTTTTTCAGTTCTGGTGGGAAATCATTATAAGTTTTATTAACCAGATCAAATGTTTTGATTTCTTTGATCAGTTTTCCATTTTCATCTCTCATAGGTTTTCCATTTTTATCCAGTTTGTTTCCTTGATAAGTCACATATCTATTCCGGATTGATTTAGAGATCTTATGCCCATCAAACACAAAACGTCTGAGCGCTTCTGTTCTCTGACCACCATCCACTACGTATGTAGTAGTAAGCCCATCTTCTCTTTTTTCTTCTGCAAGAATAATGTTGGGAATGTAAATCCGTTTTGGAGATACAGTACTATAAATCAAATTATTGATCATTTCATTTGACCAACAAAACGCTCTCTGGACTGCCTGATCAACAGTAATAACTTCCTCATCAATACTATCAACATAAGCTCCTACGCCCATCTGTTCGATTCTGTATTCATCTAACATTAATAATCCCTCCTAAGTATTCTTGTATTTGAGTTGTTCCGGATAGCTTTTAAGCTATCGTTATAGAGTGACTTAGAAATATGTAAATTTTGAAGAATTTCTTCTTCATTAAATCCATCTGCAAGCATATGTAAAATTACACTCTGTACTCGTGATAATTTACTTGTATATTCTCTCATTAATGAAGACATTTCTTGATCATTTTGAAAGACGACATCTTCCACGGTTTTCCCAGATACAAATGTCTCCCAGAGCTGCATTCCATCTTCGTCAATTTGAGAATAAATGGAAATATCAAATACAGGTTTCTCTTTAGGATTACCATCTTTATCGAATTTCTGCTTTCCAGTCTCTTCGTCAATATCTGGAACAAAAACACAGCGTTTTTTACGTTCGATATCTCTTGTATATGTCCAATATTTTCTCCAAATATTTCCATATAAATACGTTTTAAAAGTGCATTTGACATCCGAATTGTATTTAAGTAAACTCGACAGAAAAACTTCTACTGCTAAACTTTCAAGTTCTGCATCATGAAGTGTCGGTAAATCTTGAGATGACTTTTTCTTTTTGTAAATCAAAGTTTTGCAGATTTTTTTAAGCTCGCGCATGTCGTTGTCTAAATACGTTTGCTGGATCTCATCTGCTTCTTCTGGTGTAAGAAATTCTAATTTTTCTCTTTGAGTCTCTGTCAAATATTTGTATCTCATTTTTGCTCACCCTACCCTTCCAATATTTTCATCGCTTCGTCAAATTTTGCAGTTCTTGGTTTATAGTTTTCATATTCTCCATTGCCAGTTTTATTTAATTCAGTTTGCAGTTTTCCAAGAGAGTAATGGTACGTCAATGCATTTTTCATTGCCTGAAGTTTATAGATACATGCTTTCACATGTGCTCGATCAATAAGAATCCGTAAGAACAGATATCCGATTTTAGCAATTCTATGTGCTTGTGGTAATTTTCCATCATGTTTATATGTATAAATAACGAGTGCATGTTTAATATCACTCTCTTCTGAATCAAGCTTAGACAAATATGTACTAAGAGATTCCAACATGTTGCTCAATTCAGATTCATCCCATGCAGCCAAACTTAAAAACTTTGTACACTCATCTTCAATCTGATCGAGTAAGTTCAGATCAACTACAATGTCATTTTCATTTAAAAATACACCTCCATTCCCTTTTGCTTTAGGAGAAACTGTTGGCTTGTTTCCATCCTCTCCAACCATGGAATATCCATTCCGAATCCAACCTAGTTTTTTGCTACGTGCATTCAACAGATTTTTAGCCTGTTTGAATGTAAACTGTTTTGCATTGGATGATTTTGTGGATTCCATGTACTCGCCAGGACGTATTGGATTTTCAATCACCCAATATTTTCCATTTGTGATAATGTAGTACATTTTCTGATCACTCCTTCTTTATTTAATTTTAAAAATAGGTAAACTTAATATAGGTTCTTATCGTTCATCAAATGAATAAGTACCTTTACGTATTGGTTATTCTCCTATTCTGTTTGTGTAAAATTGTGAAATAATAGCGAACTGCTCAAGATAGACTTGCAGAATTGCAAATTAATATGTATAATGATCTTAAGCAGGACATTGCTATTATTCGTTTAAGATGCTCCAACACCTTAAACACATATGAATATTGCTTGTTTTGCTTGTTATGTATAGGAAGGGATTCATACCGTATGCGCTCCAACGCAGGTATGGCTCCCTTCTTTTATTTTTGTTCGACAAAATTATAATACATCGAACTAATGTTCTTGTCAATATATTTTCGAACATTTGTTTGTGTTGTTATAATTTTATCTTTCCTTATATTTCCATTTTATACCTCTTAACTTGCATATTCTAGCGGTAAATATTTCCATTTTATTCTTTTAAATGTGGTAAAATAATGTCATGCATAATACCTTCTCGATTGATGTGTTCGATATCTTGTATCGTAGAATATAATTGCATATGTTCGATGATTTCATCTCTGTTAAGGAAAATAGTTTTTGCTTTTTTAATTAATTTACATCCTTCAGCAGGTGTAGTTATTTTTTTACTTTCTTCATTTTGATCATAATCAATTGTATAAATAAGAATTTTGTACTTCTTATTCTTTTTTTCAAGTTCTTTCATTTTCTGCATCGCTTGGTTATAATCAGAGTATTCATATGCTTCTATCATCTTGTCATTCCTCCATTAATAATGTCTGCAAACTAATCTGCATTGCTCTGTTCACTTCTTTTTGCTTTTTGGGACTAATCTCTCCGATCTTATCCAACAATCTAGCTTTATCTATTGTTTTAATTTGTTCACATGTTACTAACGAATCGGAACTTAATCCATTCAACGCATCTTTTTCCAAAATGACATGAGTAGGAAGATTGGGCTTCCTTTTTGATGTGATTGTCACGACTATGGTTGTTGGAGAATGTTTATTCCCAATGTTATTTTGGACAACAAGTGCTGGGCGTTTTCCGCCTTGTTCAGATCCTTTCGTTTTCCCGAAATCTACCCAATAGATTTCACCACGTTTAATTTCGCCACAATGTACATCCATACCCGGTTCCTCCTTTCTCTCTTGTTTTTCTTACGTTGAACTCATTATATCAACATATCTTTAATATGTCAATACTTATTATAAATATATCTTTATTATTTTCGCTATTATATCACAATTTATCTTTATTTATATAAACATGTCTTTATGGATTTTCTTATTCAATTATGTTATAATCATTGACACGGAGGTGCAATATGATTAAATTAGATATTCAACATTTAATATTGAGCAAATATAAAAACCAAGCTGCATTCGCAGAAGCTACTGATCTCTCTTTGCCATCAGTATCAAAAATTTGTTCTGGTAATATGGCAAGCATTCGCTTTGAAACTCTTGAAAAAATTTGTGAAGCATTAGAATGCACCCCGAACGATCTACTTACTTCCGATAAAAACGAATGGGATACAAAAATTCCATCACATGTTACAGAATATATCGATCGAATGGAACATATCTCGCAAGAAATTCAGGATGCGAATTTCCGTTATAGAGCTGCAGCATATCATAAAGAAAGCGATGACTAAACCAGCCATCGCTTTCTTACTGCTCATATTCAGATCCGCTCAAATCCATTCGAAAATTGATTTCTTGTATACACCACCAATACAGTCTTTCTGCATCCTCATTATCTTTTCGATCTCGATCTGTGAAAATCATTAATTCTATTACATTCTCTTCTGACATATTTCTTAGATCTGCAGGTGTTACTGTATAGTCCAAATATTTTGGAATCATTTTTCATTCAAACCGTTCCGTTTTAAGATTTCTGTTACTTGAGATACAGGAATACAAAATCTTCTGGATACAGCTTTCTTATCTTTGTATTTCTCGAAATCTTTTAAAATATCTTTATCTGTCCACTCTAACTGAATAGGAGCATTCATATGGTTTTCCATTGTTCTCTCCTTTTGAAATGTCTGATTCATTAATTGAAAACAAATTGAAAATCTTTATCGTTTATTTCACATGTCATGAGTTCTTTGTTGTTGTCAAGAATATCTACAACAGCACTTTCATATCTTGAATAAGCTGCTGTACATTCATATTCTTTACCTTCTGTAAAATGTTCATCGGTTTTTCTACAAATAGCCTTATTGTTCATCTTATCCCTCCGTTTAAAACCATTCCAACATAGTCTTTAAATTCTCCAAAGCTCATTGTAATTGCTTTTACATTTTTCATATCGATCACTTTACCTTTCTAAATATTTTGTTGGTACTTCTTTAGTTAACCAAACATTATTCACAGACAAATAAAATTTATATCCATCTCTATGCATCTGACCAGATGCCACCTGATACACAATTTCTTTTCCGTGTCTTTGTCCGACTTTTTCTGCAGTATCAACGTCACTTGAAAGATGAACATATAACCGGCTTTTTGGAATTAACCCAATCTGATCGATTGACACTACGTATTTTTCGCCAGTTCCATGATATAAAAATTCTGGTGGCTGTTTCTCTTCTAATTCTACATCTACAGGAATCGAATGTCCTTGGTTGCATCTGATCAGTGTTTTATCTTCATTAAAAGAGTATCTTCCCTTCGAATCTGTTTCTACTATCTCGTACAGATGATCCAGATCGAATCCAGGATTGTCTTTCCTAATCCCGTCAATCAGTTCGACGACATTAGCCCACCCATGTTCATCCAAAGTAATGCCAATTGCTTCTGGTTTATGTCTGAGAATTAAACACATGTATTTACTAATATTTTCTAAGTTCATGCTTTTACTTCCTTTTATTTAATTTTATTTTTCAGATGCCAAACAAAATCTTTTGAATCAAGTAATGAACCTTCAAACAATTTTTCACCTTCAGCTTCATAAATTCTCAACGATCCATCAAAACCAACCACAACATATTTTCCGTTATATTTTTCCATGTCAATCAGTTTCCATTCAAGTGCTTGATACTGAGTTCCATCTTCCATCACATCTGCATATCCATCATATGTAAATAACGGAATGTCAAACATATAAATTATATTATCCATATTTTGTTTCTTCCTTTTGTTGTCTATATTAATTATTATACGGTTTCTATATTTATTACTTCTAATAAATTATCTTCCATCCATTCGCAAATATCTTGTACTACTGCATAAGTATCTTCGTATCCATAGGAGGCATTGCTCCAGGTATAACAATCATTATATTCGTCAAACCAGATTTCTACAGATTCTCCATTTGACAAATCAAGCCTAATGGAAATTTTATCTTCTTGTTCTTCTGCATATCCCATTTCTTCGACAACATATTTGTTAATATCTGCTTCAGTCACAACATTTCACCTGCCTTCTGAAAACAATCTTTCATCATCTCTCTATAATTGCAAAGATTAGCCAAACATTTTTAATTCTGGCATATGCTTTTGAATAGCGTTACTTCCAATATTTTCCCAATCAATTTTATTTTCTGGATTAAATAAAATTTCTCTTAATACAGAAGCTCCTCCTTGGTCATTCATTTTATCTAAAATCTCCACAGCTATAATATTTTTCACTTCTGATTCTCTCATAATCTACACCTCCTTAGTGAAGTCTTTCATCTACTCTCTAATTGTTTTATAATAACTTCCGAACCAAACATGTACGGGAGGATTTTTTGCTCCCGGCATTAAAGAACCACTTACCATTTCCTTGACCTGCCCAGAATCATTCCATCCATTTGATTCCATTTCTTTTTTATGCTCCATTCTTTCTTCTTTTGAGTCGTAATAATACTGTTCTATAAGCTCTGTGTACTTATCTACGCAGTTATCTCCATCCCACACAAATTTTGTTGTATTATTTTTCATTTTAATTCTTTTCATATAATCATCTCCATTGACCTTTTGAAAGCAATTTTTCATTTACCTTGTCATTAATACAACAGTTCCTACATATCCGCCATGTTCATAGTTTGATATTGCATAATCCTCAAAAACTCCAATATTCTCCAAGTCTGATTCATTAGTATAAATCACTATCATTGGAATTGCGCCATCTTTTGTTTTCTCAATCAAATCATGTAGAACAAAACCACAAAACTCTTGTACTGTACCTTCATTTCTATCTACATAATAACACTCTGTAAATGGAGGTAAGTCCTTGCAATATGCATAAATTGGTGCTTTATTATAATGTTGAATTGCGTTTGCGATTTCCGACTTCATTACGTTACCAGTTACTTTAATCATTTATATCACCTGCTTTCCATAATCATGAAATCGTCATTTCTTGTTATATTTTTCTGCGCATTCTTTACAGTAGAATTGATCCTCAATTCCATCATAAAATCCATCGTCATAACTACCTTTTACGCATTTTATATTGCCTGTCCCATCTTGTTTTTGTTCTGTTAGAATGAATTTTCCACATTTACAGCACATAATATCCCATTGCTCCATTTATACCACCTCTTCCAATCTACCCATATAAAATTGCTTCCAGATCATCAATTACGATTTCCAACTGTCTACGAACTTCGTCATCATCAATTTCAGTTAAGGACAATTTATAATCTTTAATTTTCTCTTCAATTTGATCACAACACCATGTAGGATTATTTCGTTTTCTATCCATTTATATCGCCTCTTCCAATCTTCCGAGTAAATCATTCTTTCTTAGTATTACAGTTCATTTTATAAAACATCTAAATCAATAATAGTGTATTTATATTGTTCTGATTTCCATGTATAGTCATCAATTTTTATTGGATTATCTGCTCTTCCTTCACAAAATTTAACGGCTTTATCATATGAATTGTATGCCTCTTGACTAATTTTAGTAGTAGGATATAAGCCACCTAAAGTCATTACTTCAACACAATATATTTTCATAGCGGTCTCCTTTCATATCGCAAGAAAGTTAAATTTCATTACCATTTGACAATCCATTTTAATTTTCCGTTTACAAACTGATATGTATTGTTTCCAACTGTCAGAAAATCATATTTATATTTTTTATTATTCATAAGTACCTCTTTATTTTAATGCATCAAGATTTCTCTTATAATTACGTTCTACTCTACCCCATAACTCTTTCAACTCTCTATCTGTTTTATCTTTAAAGAAATTTTTCAAAAATAATCATCTCCTATCATAAAAATTAAATCTTAGATTTCCTCGTACCCTAAAAACTTTAGGCAATGTACAAATCCGTCAATTTCATTTTCTTGAACCATTTCTTTTCGTTCATATCCATCGTCATTTATGTAAATTGCATAATAGTCACAAATTTTCATTTTAATATAGAAAGTTTGTTCCATATCAACTACTCCTTCCGTAGTAAACTTAGATTTTATGGGATTTTACATAATCCCAAGTTACATTATTCAAGATGTGTAATTTTTATTAAAGGGAATTATAATACTTAATAATATCTGCATCTGTAGCATAATAATCCTCCCAGCCTAGAACAGTATAAGATTTACCATTTTTAATATCAAATACAATTCCTTGAACTTCTTCTTTTGTTAACTTATATAAGCACTTAAATGTAATCATATTCATATCTCCTAACGAAACCTAGATTTCATTAATAATATTTTTTCAAATACCTAATGGCAGCCATAATTTCTTTTTCATATTCCTTTCCTAAACCGGCATAAGGGATTGTTTCTGCAAGATATTCTAACTCATTCGCAGTTTCTTCGTCTGTAAGCTCCCTTCCTTCCGTTTCCATTCTTGCTACCAATCTGCTTTCCAGACAACCGTGACGAATATTTATAGCTCTTTCAAATAATGACTTCATAGTATTATTCTCCTTTCAATTCACAAATAAACTTATAGTCTGTCTTCTATAATAAGATTTTGTATTGTATTTATTTCTGTGAGTAAAATTCTTGGACATACATAATCAGTAGTTTTTTTATCATAGTACTGATATACTTGTTTTTCAGCCATTTCTTTATTTTCGTTAATAACAAGTCCAGTTTTATAATAGTCATTGTCATTATCATTAGTAAGTTCTACTTTATATCTGAAAATTTTCACTTGATCACTCTCCTTTCATAGAAAAGGGCTTTTAATCGAACATCTTTGATTCAGGCATATATTTCTGTATAAAATAAAATGCCTGTCCCCAATCAATTACATTATTTCTATCTGCGAGTAAAATACTTCTTACAACTTGTGCAGCTCCTTGGTCTGACATTTTCTCAAATATTTCTTTTGATAGAATTTCTTTTACTTGCAATTCCTTTGAAAATGGATCTTGGTCATACACTAATTCATTTGCATGTTTTACAATTAGACTCTTATATTCATTTACCTTGTAATCATCTTATTTTTCTTCGAAATGCTTTAGTCTATCTAAATCAATCCTCAAATCATAAATTCCATTCATAATAATATTTTCCCTTCCATTCGTAAATAAACTTAGATTTCCTCTTGTTTTTTACAAATTTTATCCAACGATTCATATATTTTTCCATTAATATATATGTTTTCAGTAATCATTTTCAAGATTTGTTTTGCTTCGTCTAAAGTATTTATTTTGTCAATTGCATCTGGCTTATTTTTTATTATCTGTTTGTATAAACCATATATATTGTTTTTATTGTTTCCTTCAGCAGAATATCCACCCAAAATATTTATGTTCCGTATCCCAATTTGTGCATCAGCTCGCACTTGTTCTTTTCTTTCAATGTTCCATATAGAATATCCTTTTTCTCTAAACATTTTTATTGCCTTAACAATATCGTCCGATACACAAGTACCACTGAATAACGATCCTCCTATCTTGAAAACTCCATATACGCTATATTTATGCTTTATCATTTTTAATTATCCTTTCCATCCAAAGAAAACTTGGTTTCATTTTATTATTCTTCAAATTTTCTGTTATTTATAATGTCATATTTTCCATAATTTTGTTCAATTCCATTCCATAAAAATGTAAGTTTTCCATCTGGATATAGACTTATACAAGTATTCGTAACTAGATCTGGATTTTCTTTTGAATGATAATACATTCCACCTTTTTCATGTTCGTACATTTGTACATATGTATAACCGTCCAAATATATTTCTTTTGGATATTTCATATAATCACCTCAATATTATATTCTCCATTATGACGAAAATGGGACTGTCTTTGTAACAATCCCATTTCTCTTTTAAAACTATCGTTTGCATTCCATACAAACGTCTTTTCCATCATAATCATCAGGTCGCTCATAATGTCCAGGAAAACAATGCATACAACTATAACATGATTGATCCCATCCCATTGGACATTTCTTTGTCTCTTTTGCTTCATGCGTATAAATATGTTTTTCTTCATAATAACCCATAGTTTTTAACATATTATACTTCCTATTTTTCCGCTAAATCGTAATCTGAACCATTCACAAATTCTCCATCTGTATTTGTGTCACAGTATTCAAGTGCATATTCTTCTACATCAACGCAATCGGGATGCTCGTCATATGTGCATTTATATTTTGCCAATTCTGTTTTTGCTTCGTTAAGCTGATCATACGTCCATCGTTTTAATTCTTCTGGATCAGTATTTGGTCCATAAATACAATCTCCTTCAGAATAATTTTTGAACTGTTTTTTCGTATAAGATCCTTCAGCATGTCTTAAAATAATTGTATTATAATATTCTCCCATTCTATTTTCCTCCAACTTTTATATAATTATTTATATTATATCATATTCCTCAGCAATAACATAGTTTTTCTATGCAGTTTCACCTAACAGAATTTTCCTGAACATACTTTCAAATATCGGAACACAAATACTATTGCCAGCCTGTTTATATAATGCCATTCTATATCTTCCTCGTTTCTGTTGGACAGATGCAGCTGCTTCATAATCCTGATCCGTATATCCCATAAGTCGCCAGCATTCTCTTTCTGTAAGATATCTGTATTTTCCATTATGTAAGTCAATTACCTGTGCAGGTGTCCGATCCTGGCGAGTCGTGATTGTATAAGCATATTGGTCAATTACGGTTGCTCTTCTAATTCCGGATGCTCCAATACATTCCAGAATGCTCGGTTGTGTTACCTCATATACTGGATCAACTTTCTGTTCCAAAAATTCATGAATGTTTCTCATTGGCGTTCTAATCAGATCAGAAAAATCAAATTCCTTTCCTTTTAAACAACTTACAGTGAAATAGCGTTCTCTTGCTTGTGGAATACCAAACTCTCTTGCGTCTAATAGTTCATATGTACTTGTATATCCAAGTTTACTTAATTCTTCCATATATCTGTCGTGATTATGTACCATATATTTACTTCTGACATTTTTAACATTTTCCCAAATCACATATTTTGGTTTCCATTCTCCCATCTGTTTAATAATATTAATTGTTTCCCACATAAGACTCGATCTTGTCCCAGACCCTTCTTCTGCGCCAGCTCCATGATTTGTTCTTCCATTTCTGGTAGCTGTGCCTTGATGTCCAGCAACAGACATATCCTGGCAATTATGCACTATACATCCATTTGCCGTATAAGAATGAGCCTCTTCCACTTCTATATCATAAACAGTTTCTTTGTTTTCTGTATGTTCAATTTTTGTTATTGGAGACCATAAATATCCATCTTCAATAATTGACATTCTTCTATTGCACTTTAAAGTCCATCGTATTGTATATGTGTCTTTTTGATGAATCTTTCTTCCTTCTATACATCCAAATTCTTGACGTTTAAATTTACTTATTTGAAACGGTATATTATATGCTTTCACAATCAACTGCCCAATTCCATATAATAGTTTCCTATTAACTGAAGTTATAGAATATGTATATTTTTTACATGATCCATCACTATCAACATAACCCTCTATTAATTTCCTCACGAGATTAATTGGCATATCAAATACAAATCCAGGTAAATATTTACCTTCAGCACCTTTTCCAAATAGATTGCAAAAAGTAGCCAATTCTTTATTTGTAAATTGATATTTATATGTCGTATTGTCTTCGACTTTTACGTAATGTGCCCATTCTGGTATTTTTTCTTCAAATAGTTTATCTTCGCCATTTATTTTTGATGTACATATAATCATGCTAGAAACATTATTATTTCTGTCTTTCCTCGTTCTTGTCCATCCGTCACCTAAAAATCTTCCTATCAAATACCATAATCCTTCGTCTTTCATGTTCAGATTATTTTTAATATATTTAGATCTTCCCCTTGTACACTCAACACCATCCCATTTGGGGACAATTGAATTTTGATTTATTGGGGTTCCGACCAAATAATTTTTATTTAGATCTTTAGCTTCGACCCATTTTGGTTCCGAAAATTTTCTTTTCATCGTCTTCTTCCCATCAATAAATGGGTGAATATATGTCTTTTCTCTTACATAAAATTTATGATTGCTAGTAGTTTTTATTTCATGACAATTAGATGCTTTTAGTTTTATAATATTTTTTTCGCCATTGTTGAATACGTTAATTACTTTGTGAAATAAACCATCATGAGAAACAACTTCTTCATTAACGGAAACATCTTTTATTTCTCTAAAACCATTTTTAGTCAATACTAATGTATCTCCTGTAAAACATGGACTTCCATGTATCAGAATATCTGGACGAAGATTGTATCCGACCACTGTTTGCGTTTTATACGGAAGATCTTTTGCGAACATTGCATTGTATGATCTAACCGCTGCTTCGTCAATCTCGACATAATCAATTGATTTAACAGGAATACCGATATTCCGTAATGCACACCGTGGGCTTCCAATTCCACCGAATAATTCTAAAATTTGTACCATAATAATTTCCTTTCTTATATGAGGCGATAAACAGGAAGTCTACCGCCTCGTTGATGTTTAGATAATATTTTTCATGATTTCTACAGATTCTTTTTGTGCTTTTTCTTCCATTCCTCTTACATATAACAGCGTTGTATTAATTGATGCATGATGTAAATTTTTCTGTACAAGCACAATATCACCCGTTGCGTTGTACAATGTGGTACCATATGTTGCCCTTAGTTTATGTGGACTAATTGTTTTTCCTTTTATGTTACAAGCATATTTTTTTGTAATATCTGAAATTGCACTTGTTGACAATCTCTTTCCGGTTTTCCCAAGAAACAGAGCTGGCGTATCGCGTGCTGTTACAAGTTGATCTCTGTATGCTAACCATTTCTGCAATTCATCTAAAACTTTTGGAATTAAAATGAATGTATGAACTTTCTTTCCCTTATCTGTTACAATCAAAGTTCCTTTATCCATATTTAAGTTTTCTATATCCATATTGGATAACGCTGCACAACGTACACCTGTAGAAAGGAAAAGTTTTATAACTGCAATATCCCTTTGTGACCAAATAGCTGATGGCTTTCTTGTTTTTCCTGTTAGCTTATGATCAACATTATAAAGATACGTTTGTGTTTCTTCTGGTGTCAAATAACTCTTTTCTCTTCTTTCTATTGTTCTCTGTTGCTCTCTCTTTTTTGGCTTCGCAATTTCTTCCATATAATTTTTCGAAAAAATTTTATATGCAAACATACATTTTGAAAAAAGTTTTAACGCAGAATAAACTGCGATTTGATAAGAAGAAACTGTTTCTAATCCATTGTCTTTATCTTGTATTTTTGCCATATAGGATACAAAATCTCTCAGTTCGAGATCTTCTTCTTTTTCTTTTCCGGTGAACTTTAGAAATTTTAATACATCACACATATAAACATATTTTGTCTTTTCTGATAAATCATGCATATATAAAAGGAAGTCTTGTAGATTCTTAGACTTCCCTTTCATAGTGTTTTCGATTTTTCGTTTATATTTAAGTTTTTCTTCCTCTAAACCTGTCTGGACTCTTTCATTCATTTTATTCCTCCAATCATAAATCGGCAATTGCAGCAATAATTATAATAATAATGACCCCAATTGCGACAAAGGTTCCATAGTATCCAACGGCATATTCAAGTGACATAATATCTTCCTCCTAAAATTCACTATTCAAAAATGTATGACGGAAACATCAGCTCTAATTCATCTTTTGAAATTTCCATATTTTTGTTTTGGCTTTTAAATTCTTCATCGAACTGATGATTTAATTTCAAAACATTGTAAGCACTTTCAATCACCCACTCCCTGATGAACTCCATATCTGATTCCGACAAATCATATCCATATAGTTCTACATACCTAATCAACTTTTTTCTTATACTTGTTTGTGTTAGGTTCCATTTCTTTTCTAAATTCTCGAACTTACGCACATCTGTTTGACAATATTCTTTGAACGTTTTTCTTTTCATATATTCTCCTTTCTTTGCAACAAAAAACCGGCACATTTCTGTACCGGTTAATAACGTTCCTCCTTTCTGATTTTATTCAATTTTTCTTTCTTTTGATTGATGTGTCGTACTTTTGCTCGTGGCCTATATTTATCACAATGTTGACAATAATGATTGTGATCTGCTTCTCTCCCTTTACTACATTGTCCTGCACAAATATAATATAAGCATGGTGTTTCTCTTGTCTTGCTCATCTTTTATCTACACCTATCGGCATGATAATATAACCAGAAATACGGAACCCTCTGGACGCAAGTTCTTTTAAATCTGTTGCAATTCTACCTTCTTTCAATAATTTATGCATATTACAATGGATAGTGCCTTTGCTTTTAATTCCAACACCTTTTCCAATCTCGTCATAAGACGGAGCATAACCATGCTCAAAAATGTAGTCTTTGCAAAATTCATAGATTTTATCTGTTGTGTCCTGTATGTTATCATATTTGTTTACCATAATTATTCTCCCTTCTTTTTAAAAACATCACTGACCTGCCACGAAATCATCTCATTTCCAAGCTCAATAATTCTATCCTTGAAATTTTGAACAAACTCCGCTGTAATAACTTTTACAATATTTGCATTGGTTGGTTCTATACCATCTTCGACCAATGCATTTATGATATCATCTTTTGTCCATGTAGTGTTCATATCTTTACATTTTTCTAGTTCATATCTCGAAATCGTTTCTTCAATAGTGTCAAAATCAACACATCCATAACCAATTCTCTCTCCGTTTTCAGCTAAATATAACATATAAAACATTCCTTCATTTTCGCCATTACCCCGTAACTCATCAATGTTGTTGCCATATACAATATCAATTAAATTCCCTTCCCATGGATGATCTGCATAAAAATCACAATCATAACCATCTTCTGCGTCGTATCTGTCATCTTCTTCTGTCACAATCATCATGTACTTTTTATCTGTTCTCATATTCTTTACCTCCACTTTATATATTGAACCTCTTCTGTCTTATACTTCAAAATCAAACTCGCTTAGACCGCCACTATCCATTACGTAAGCTTGTGCTGCTTCTGCATACGTTCCATCAAAATTTCCATTTTCAGTATCGTAATCACTAACATGATTTTCAATTTCAGATTCATAGAACGAAAAAATATTTGTAATTAAATTTTCCATTTCAGTTCTAGGTTCATACCCCTGTTCTCTAATCCATGCTGCCATGTAATCATAATCGCACCATTTTTCTTTCGGATATTGTGAGTAATCTTTTTCTTCTGTCCATTGTCCAAACCAATCAACCATATTTATACCTCCAATCAAATTCGACATTCATCTGGTCACATTTGCATGATCATAACTATAACCTTTCTTATTTACATACTCATCAAGTGCTTCAAACATATCTCTTTCAAGCTGCGCTACCCAATCGTCTGCATTCCAGTTTACTTTTAATTGATAGTCTTAATAATTATCCGATTCCCATTCATCATCGTTCTCTCCGTATTTTATACAAACGAAATAATCAATAACTGGTGTCTTATTTCCGATTTGATCATCGTAACGAGTAATCTGTTCCTCTGTGAATAAATTCACTTCAACATCAACATATCCAATTCGAAGTACGGCAATACCTCTCTGTGGCTCTCCATCTTCATACATATCCTCCATCCAATTATTTCTTATCTTTTCAATACAATCTTCAATTCCATTCAGCATGTATTTGTAATCATTTCTCTGTTTTGCTTCTTCAAATGTCATTTTATCTTCATCCTTTCACGTTCTTTGACAAGAATATAATTTATATTTAGCAAATTCCATTTTCTCTAAACTCTACAAGCAACCCATACATCCGTCCTTTCTTTTCAAAGAAATCATTCCAATTAGATAATTCTTCGATCGAATAATTCTGGTTGTACATATCTGCTTGCCATTCAATTGCCTTATCTCTCCACTTTGCTTTTTGTTTTACATAACTTTCATGTCGTGATAACGCTCTATGATTTGTATAATCTGACTGTCTCATAACTTATCCCTTTCTAACATTTCTTTGACAGATATTCTAAATCTTTCCATTAAGCCGTCATTCCAATAAAGAACATCCATTTTTTTACCAGAAATGCCTGTATCCTTTTTATATCTTTTTATCATTCGTTCCCACTGAACATTAAATCTTTCTTCCATATATGAATAAATCTTTTTTATTGTTGCACAACCTCCAACGCTTTTATCGTCGTATAATTCTATCAAAGGCGTAATTACCTCTTGTACTTTCACAACATCTCTTTCCATTGCTTCTGCATACTTGTTTTTTACAATTGAATCAAAAATGGATTTGTATTGTTTGTTGTTAAATATAATTTTCATTTTTGGTGTAAAACCGCCATTTGACCAACGATTTTCTTTGTATTCTTGTGACTAAACAACACCATATACATTGGTCATTTTGTCACATACTTCTCGCAGTGGCTCATCACTGTCAATGTATTTTGGATCATGTCCATAGACGATCCGCAATGTATTACCAACCCAATCTTTCCATTCTTGGAACTCTGGATCTTCTACTGGTTTAATTTTTTTTACTACATTTTCATTTTTAACCAATTCTTCTTTTTTGGGTATGTTAGGTGCGTCTTGAGATATAATAATTTCTGGAAGATTGTGTATTTCTTCGATCATTTTTTCTTTGGATTTTTTGCATCTCTTTTGTAAATCATTTTTCACTATTTCTTTTGTTTGTCGGTCAAGATTCATGCTTTTTATTGCTTCATAATTTTGTAAAATTTTTTCATACTGACCATATAATGCTTTAATTTTTTCATTCATTAACATAAATCACTCCTAACTATTTAATTTTATTCTCCTTTTCTGCAATTAAAAAACAGACAACATATAGTCATCTGTTTCTACACATCAAAATTATATTCTGGATAAAGATATTCCAAATTCAAATCTTCCTCTAACCAGCAATGATCTGAAATATCCGGAATATCTACAATCACATGATCTGGGTGTGTTTCTTTTATTTCTCCATTATGCCATTTACCTGTGTCTGGATCATGATACTTAACTTTTTGTTTTACCTTGAATAAGTGTGTTAAATTTGCCATAATTTTTCATCTCCGTTTCTTGGGTCAATATAATCAGTTCCATTTTCATCATAACAAAATTAATATGTATACATACATTTAGACCTCCGTTTTTATGTATTGTCTTTATTTTATATATACGTTCTCCATATCTTCAATCCGTCCACATAGTAAGTTCAATACCAATTTCAATTTTTCCATATCATCATATTCGAACGCCAATATAAGACCTTTAATTGTTTTATTTCTATATTCTTCATCATCATATACATCTGACAAACATGAGCAAATTCTTTTTGCTAACTTTTCGTCATTCGCTTCTTTTTCCCAGTCATATGCCGGAATATCATCAATAATATCTGCGTCTCTATCCATCCGGATCAGGTCAATTCCATTTATCCATGCATACTGAAGTAAGATCCGTAAATCTTTTGGCATATCACTGATATTAGTTTCTTTTTGAGCTGGTACACTCATAAAAATACCTTCTTCATATTCATAAGTATATGGTGGTTCCATGGCATTGAGTCCTTCAAGTGTTTTCTGTTTTAAATGTGCTGTGCTGATCTCCAGATATTTTCTTTCATTTGTTTTCATATTTTGATTCTCCCTTCTGAAATCTCTGTTTCATTTTTTATTATTCTCCAACAAAAAAGGAACCATACACTATTCTGTATGATTCCTTCGTTTCGCATATTCATTTACACTTTCACATAAAGCTTGTTACTAAATCTCTGGCTTCTTTCCATATGTCTTCTGGGCATTTTTCTTTGAATTTTCCATTACGTGCTCCAATATCAAGCATTTTTGCCTGGTCGCATAATATCACGCCCGTTGTCTGCGTTCTGTCGTCCAGCTCGATATGAAACGGATGATGTTTATTTGTATTTGTGATTGGACACACCATTGCCATGGAACTATGATAATTTAAAATATCATTGCTTATTACAAGCGCTGGTCTTCTTCCTGATTGTTCATGTCCCTGCTGCGGATTGAAATCCATTGTAATAATATCACCCTGCGTATAAGTTACCAAACTTCGTCACCTACATGAGTACCTACATCAACCTCTTGACTGCTCTCTACATAGATATCATCAATTGGTTTATTATAGAATGCTTCAAGCCTTTCCTTTAAATTTAAATATTTTGGTTTTGCCTTTTTAATGGTAATAATTCCGTTGTCTACACTAATCTCTACATTGTCGTTTTCTTTTAATCCTGCGCTACTAATGATTTCTTTTGATAGGCGAATGCCTTGACTATTGCCCCATCTTCTTATGGCTGTTTGTGAAATGAATATGCTTTCCTTTCTGTTTGCGATTGCCATTTTTTAGACCTCCTACGCTGTATATACAACGGATATACCTTTAATAATAGTATATACAAAGTATATCCGTTTGTCAATATTTTATTCTTCAAATATTTTATAAGTTAATCGGTTCATTATTTTCGTCATACTCGATCTGCTCAATCTTTGCTACGTAACCAATATCTTTCTGCTTATCATAAATTTCCATTGTGATTGCTTCGCCGCCAGAGGCACATTCAAACGAAAATCTTTCATCGTTGCCTTCAATGATCTTAACCAGATAATCTAATAATTCATTCGTGTTACGTACTTTTTCCATCTGTTGATTAATCTTACCCATACTATGGTCTCCTTTCTATTCTGCAAATGTTTCAACTGATGTCATATTCAATTTGATAATAGAAACTTCTTTCGATTCTGTGAAAAGTTTTTCAAGAAGTTTCCATTCGAACTCTCCATATTCCTCTTTCTCCAAGATAATACTTTCGAAGACTTCCGACTTTTCATAAACAGAGTTTAGATTTGCAATTTCTCTTTCTGGAACCGTCTTATCGAAAATATTGCATATTTCTTCAATTGTGTTTGCCAAATTAAATGAAGAATCAATTCCGTAACCGCTCAACATATAAATCGACTCGTTACTAGCTCTATAAACCAAGTCACAACAGTAATGCCAACCATTTTCTCCATCGTAGATAAACACGATCTCAAGTCTTACTTCATCTGTTAACGGATATTCATATATCATGTCATCAAACGATAGTGGTTTTACTCCATGTCCATCCCACATGTCAGGATTTGTTTTTTCAAGAAAATTTTCTGCGATTTCCATTGCTTTTTCTCTTGTCATTGGTCTTTTCTCCTTTCTGACAAAATGTGCTTTTCATCCGTTTTCAAATCTTTATCTTTATCTATGTTTCAACAAAATATCTATTGATAATACTTTCAGGAATTGCTAATATTCTTCCGTCACTTTTTAATTTATATAAGTTATCTCTAATCAGTCTCTTACGAATTAGAATAACTGTAGCTTTTGGTGAAATTTCATATAATGAGCCATCCCATTGATACCCATTTTGACTACAACCATTCAAAATATATTGTTTTTCCATTTTTTCTGTTCTCCCAAATTATAATTACCATTCCATTGATGCATCTATTTCCAATAATTTTCTATCTTCCTCCATAACACCATAATTAGGACGGTTGTATCTGTACCCGTGTTCATCCTTATACTTTTCAAGTGCTGCAAACATATCTCGTTCTAACTGGGAAGCCCAGTTATCCGAATTCCAATTTACGTTCACATTCCAATCTGCATATCCATCTGATTCCCATTCAATGTTTTTAATACAAACAAAATAATCAATAACGGGTGTTTTATTACCAGAACACGGAATACGAGATACCTGTTCTTCGGTTAGAATATTTAATTCTATATCTATATATCCAAATTCTAAAACCGCAACCCCTATGTACCTTTCTCCATCTTCTTCCATATTCTCCATCCAATTTTTACGAAGATCGTCAATTAGATTTTCAATTCCGTTTAAAAAGAATTTATATTCTTTAAATTTCTTTGCCTCTTCAATAGTCATATATTCACAATCCTCCTTTTGAAATTTCCGTTTCATTAGATTTTAAAAGTTATCGTATCCAATGTATCCTTGTCTTCATTTGACTTCAGCCATTCCAGTTCGTAACTTTCAGCTTCTTCTCTCGTATCAAAAATAGTCTGATCAGTTGTATGCCATTCTACATTCGGTCTATATCCATTCATATACATAAATGGTTTTACATTCATTTTTGCCATATCTTCAATACTCATATTTATAATAAATTCATAATTCGTCATCATATTTTTTCTCCAATCCGTTAGAAAAACATCGTTTTATTGTCTCAATTTTTATTAATGGTTTTATTCTTTTTCTGCCAATATTTTTCCCTTGTCGTTTAAGCAATAGCAAAGTTTTATTATATGTTTCAACATCTATAATCGGCTCAAAATTTCCCTTATAAGTTTCACCACAAAAAGTATTGTATCCACAATATTGTGTTCTTGTAAGAATTTTTTGAACGCTATAAGCTGTTGGAATTTTACCTCTCTTCCCTTTGAATCCTCGTTCTTTTGCTTCTTTCGCAACTTCTGACAAATTTTTTCTTAATAAATACTCAGAAAAACAAAAACGAACATATTCTGCTTCTTTTTTATTGATTTTAAACGAATCTTTTCCATCTAAATCATATCCTAATATTTCAGAACAAGTACGTTTTCCTTGTGCTGCTCTCTCTAGCATAGCCGCACTGACTCTTTCACTTGTCAGTTCTCTTTCTAACTGTGCGAATACACCAACAACCCCAATCATTGCTCTTCCCATTGGCGTTGAAGTATCAAATGATTCTGTATATGATATCATAGATACATTCCATTTCTGGAATTTTTCCATTGTTAAATATAAATCCGATACACTTCTTGTAAATCTACTAAGCGCCCAAAATAAAACCAGATCGAATTTACCATTTTTTGCATCATTTAGAAGTCTATTTATATCAGGTCTATGCTTAATATCTTTCCCAGAAATCCCTTTATCTGCATATAAATCATATACATTATATTTCCGTTCCTCACACCATTTCCTAAGCGTTTTTTCTTGTACATCTAAAGAATATCCCTCACGAGCTTGATCAAGCGTACTTACCCGTATATATATTGCCACTTGTTTTTTATTCTCCACACATAACACCTCTCATTTCATTTCTATTCCAAATTCAAGGCAAGCTGCACATCCCATTTTATCAGGATATATACCATCATTATCCGCAACAATTTCCCATCCATATTCAAAAGATACTATGTTATCATATACTGCTTGTGGATTATCTTCATTACCATCCCAGTCCGTAGCTGGATTATCTCCATTTTTTAATGCTTGTATATCATCCATTAATCTTCCAGATGTTCCGTATTCATAACCACTGTGTAAATAATCTACAATTCCATTATTATTAAATACAACCAATGTTAATCCTCCGCCATTATCCTCAATAACTTCATATTTTCTCATAAAATTTACCTCCGTTCTTCACAGTAAATCCTTATTTCATATACCTACCATCGTATCTTTTATAATTTAAGTCCATCAGTAGGAAGACCAAACTCTTTTACAAGCTCATCAAATACATCATCTGGCATCTGACTTAAATTATCTTCAATGTCATCTTTGCTAAACCCATGTTCTGCATATCCGAAAAACTGTTCAATTTGTTCATCGTTTGCCTTATGTAATATAAAATCCATCATCATTTCTTCAATATCCATATTATTCCTCCTGAGACTTTCCGCATCGTTAAAATTCAATAGCTACATCTTCTGAAATATAATCACACATATAACCCTCAGATTCTAAATACTCACATACTACACCAACAATACTGTCAGTATCATACTCTCCGTCATTTTCTTTCTTGTATTTATCAATTGCATCTGTTATTCTTTCAATAATTCCATTCGTTAATTCCTGTTTACCTTCAACTTGAATCATTGTTTCTACGTTTGTACCACAACCATCTATGTCTACATCAATAAGTTTAACAATCTGTTTCATAATATTGACCTCACTTTCTCATTTTGAAATCTACGTTTCATCAGTTTTCTACTTCTACAAAAACAGTGTACTCAATTCCATTACATTCAAAATTCCATTCACCGTCATATGTACAATCTGGTTCTGTGCATGTCAGTTCAAATCCATTGTGGAATAATACACCTTCTGTATATGGAGCTTCTTCTTCACAAATTACTAACTTAATATCTGCTTCAATTCCGTTTGGAAATTTTGCGGTGTGCGTAATTGTTTCATCTCTCTTATATCCATATTTCTGATAAATTTCATCTCCTGTAAGATTGAGTAAATCATTAATTAAATTCATTTCCTCGCTTGATATTTTTATTGTTTGTACCATAATATTTCCTCCAATCCTGAAATTATCGTTTTATTTTACTTCGTCATTATAGTAGGTATTACCATTGTCGCATTCTAAAATAATATATTTTCCATTCTCCGATTGGTAAGTTTGTAATACAGTTACGACTTCACCTGTTTCTTTAATAGTCACTTCATCTTCGTTATGTAATCCTTTTGTATTATTAAATGTCATATAAATTTCTCCAATTTTTTTATTGGCTTACTTCCATAAGATTATGTGCATAGCAATATTCAACCTTTTTCATCATGTATTCTGGATTTGCACTACACAACATAAAATCTTCTCTTAATTCTGATGGATGACAACCTTTTGCAAGACCTTGTTTTTTTCTTACTCTATCATTTTTCGTCTTGTTATGGATACAAATACTATTGTATGAACCAAGCCAAGTATTAGGATTCCATTTATTTGCAAATACGCAAAGATAATCTTTTCCAACTGTTACATCATAGTATTTTTGATTGTCATTTTCTCCATATTTCCATTCATATTTCATAATAGTTTCCTCCAATTTCCACAGTAAATCATTATTTCATTGTTATACTGATTCTGCTTTTATAATTTCTATTTTCATTCCTGGATTATTATGTAAAAACCTAACAGCAATATCATGTATTGCCTGTTCAATTGAACATGATATAACTGTTTCTTTATTTTCATGAATAGGTACATATCTCCCTGTTTTGTATGTAATTATTACACAAATATTTTCCATATATCTTTCCTCCATTCAATTAAATATCTTCTCTTGCACACAATGTATAGATTTCTGCATCAAGTACAACTTCTCCGCAATCTTCACATTCTAAACAAATGTCTGCTGGATTATCCCAGTCTCTATATGATACAATACTTACCTTATGTCCTCTGTGTTTCTTTAGTTCGTTTCATAAAATCATATTCATATCATCTGATTTCTCTTTATTACATGCATATTTTTCTTCCAAAAATGCTTTGTAATATTCAACTCCATCAACTTCATCCTTTTCCATATCCTGCAATGTTGAATAAATCATTTCTGTAAGTTGTTCTTTGGTATATGACTCATACACTTCATCAGGTGTTAAATCTTCATCTTTTCTTCCAATAAAGTAAAACCAAAATTCTCCAATCTGGCAAGCAATACAATCATCATTTGGATTACTGATAATCTTTACTATTCCATCACATAAACCTTTAAAAATCATCTCTTTAAATTCCATAATCGTTCCCTCCAATTAAGAAATCATCGTTTCATTGGAGTTTTCCAACCCATTCGTCTCTTTTCATTCAAATCTTTATTATATGGACATTCTGGAATTTTGCATTTACCACACCATCCAATATCACTTGCAGATTCACGATCATATGCTTCATCATAATCACAAAGTTCGTGATCTATATTTTTTGTTTTTCTGCTCATAATAACAACCTCTCTTTTTAAGAAATTATCTTTTCTTTTTATTCTCTTTGACTTCGAATGAAATGTTACAAGTTGCAAATGGACACCTCCAACATTCATAATGTTTACCTTTGTCGCAATTCTTCTCATTCACAATACAACCTTGTTCGTGAATGAAATCTCTTTCTTCAAATGAATTACAAATAATTTTTATGAAATTCATATTTTTCTGCCCTATCCTTCTTGTTGAAAATCTTGTTTCATCTAATATTAATTTATGGGTTCTACCATATCAAATCTTGCCACGTTCAGGTACCTCGCTTTTAAATTAGAATTGTATGTTGCAGCAATTTCCATACATTGACTTCTACAATTCTGCTTATACTCACAGCTGCCACATTCATCTGTTTCACTTTCCTGATATGATAAGATTTTGTCTTCATAGTCATTTTCCCAATGTTCCATTTCCGTTTCTCCTAAATTCCGAGTAAATCTTCTAATTCTCTCATCCGATCATGCTTAAAACCAATACATACAATTGCCTAAAGAATACCTTCTGAATATCCTCTGTGATTTTCAGCTTTCATCCGTAAAATTTCAAAATGCACTCTGCTATCGGTTTCATTTGCTTCTGTAAATTCTTTAATCGCCTGATTTGCATTTCGAATTCCTTCTTCCATAACTCTTTTACAATTTTCACATTCTGTTTTATTCATTTACATCGCTCTCACTTTCTGTTATAATAACTATTCAAGGAATTGGGGACTTACATGGAATTTCCATTGCCCCATTGTTGTTAGCCTTCAATATATTCCCAGGCTTCTCGTTCTGTTGGAAAAGCAATGCTGCATCCTGGGATATACCAGTTTCCGTATTTCATGTACGGCATAGCTACACACCTCCTTGTATGTATTTATAGAAAAAGCAGAGATGGCGTTCTCTGCTTTTATCTATCTCGTTATGTTATTCTCTCTTTTGGAATTGCTATTCTATCCGTAAAAATCTACATTTTTACTCTCCAACCTCAAACAATTCGTCACCAGAAAAATCAACCATATCTTGTAAAACGGCATGAGCAAATTCCTTTGCATAGTCTGTCCATATCTTATATTGTAATTCTTCCGGATTTAATTCATTGAGTCCATAATCTTTGACGAATGCCTTTATAATGTTTTTCATTCTGTATTCATAATCTTCTTCAATAGTGTGAATATGCATATACATAATTTAAACCTCCTCATAATCTTCAAATAATTCTTTTAAATTTTCCTTTTCTCCATCTATGTAATTTTCTATCTCCCAATAGATTTTTAACATTAACTTCTGTACAGTACATATACTGTTTGACGGCATTGTGATAATATCCGTCATTATGAACTTCAATATATTTATTTTTCTTATTTCTATAGATTTTTATTACCACAATTTTCACCGTCTCTCTTTTTCAAATCTCTTCAAGAATCCATTTCTCAACAAAATCAAGTACAACTTCAGGGATAACACCATCTATTCCTTCGCCATAATTGAATGTTTTTCCTACAAGTGTTGTTTCAAACTCAATGTCCTCGTTGTATATAATTTTATATGTTTTTAATTTACCAACTTCTCTTACTAATTCTACTCTCAAAACATTCATTCTTTTTTCCTCCTTTTAAAATCTTAGTTTCATTTTCGTCCTATTAAATGTAATGCTTTATAACAATCTTTTTCATTGAATACTACAATATCCGTATTATCTCCTGACATATCATCTGGACACCATTCAATGTCACTTGATTCCATAATATCAATTTCTCTTTTTGTAAGATTTTCAATAATATATTCGCTCATCGTTTTCTTTCCTTTACACATTATTTTCACTATCAAATAAAATTAATGGATATTTACCAAAAATTTCTTCTGGATGACTTTTCATATAGTATTCAGTTTCTTTTGGCGTTTTGAATCCATGGATTTCTTTATGATTGTCATCTTTATCATAATAATCTAATCTATACATATTATCTGCCTTTCTAAAGAAATGCTAATTTCACTATACCAATTCTTCGTATCTTGCATCAGCTACTCTTTGTAATCGCTTAATGTCCCAGTCTTCAATAAAAACAGTATCATCATAAAATCCAACAATTTCTCTTACATCATCCCAAAATGTTTTCTTGTTTGTAAGCTTTTTAATTTTTCGTTCCATCGTATATACATTAGTCTTCATTGCTTTCTCCTTTCACTATGAAACACGCATTTCAATATCAATTTTTTCTTCTGTCATGCATGAATTTTATTACTTTTTCATACGTTTCTGGTGTTCGTGGCATCTTATTTTTCTGCATATAACTTATAATTGCCTCCCAATCTTCCCAGGTTAATGCATAATCGCAGCATTCGACGCCACAACTTACACACATTACACCTCCGGTTTGAACAAAACATCTTCTTCCTAACTGTTTGCACCACTGTTCGTACTGTTCACTTTTCTCTTTTAATTCTGTTATTTCTGCTTCCGACTTCTTTTTCAGTTCCTGCAGTTCGGTTTTTAATTTTTCATTTTCAACTGTTGCATCGCTTGATAATGCAACCTTAAATTCTTCAAGACTCATTCCTTTTGCCATGTTTATACCTCCATTATGTAAATCGAAATCATTATGCCGTCTTATCTAGCAAAATGTTACCGACTTCTTTATCTGTAAGTTCTCTGATTATCTTCATTTTCTGTGCAAGAATCCAACTTCCGCCCTGGCTTTCTGGTCTGTTATAGCTTGCCCAATCTTCTACTTCACATTCGACCCATACACGCTGCTCTCCGTTTGCAAGCTTCATTGATAAATGAGGAGCAAATGGTCTAAAGCAACAATGCCAGCCACATCTAACCGCAAATCCCTTTGTAGGATAACACTCAGCCTGCATCCATTCATTAATTGGTGTGGAATACGTTTTATGTATAAAGAGTGGATACAGGTTTCCGTCTGATAATTTTCTTAAAAGCTTGTATGCTCTCATCTTACTCCTCCATTTCGATTCCAAATTCTTCATGCAGCAATTTTTCAAATTCCGGATCTCTCTTCACGTATTCATCGAGGAATTCTTCTTCACTGCATGGCGCAAGATCAAAATGCACATCTTCTCGAATATCATCATTCATATATGTGACGATTGCGTCCCAAAGATTTTTGTCTAAATCTAATTTTTCTCCATACCGTAACATCACAAGTTCTCCTTTTCATAAAAAATAAGGAACAAGATTTCTCTTGTCCCTTTGTTATTCTCTTTTTAAATTCGGACATAATCCAAGACCACTATCAATTTCTGATTTGTTCCTCGCTTTCCATTGCTAACTCAATCAACTCATAAACTTCATCCTTGTTGTCTAACATAAACTTTTTAAATCCGTCAATTAATCTTCCATCATCATCACGAATCCAACGTTCCCACATTGTGTCTTCAACAATTGTTGCATTGATTCGCTTTCCTTTATATTCAATCTCGGGATCGTTCCATTCTCCATGCCATATAAATCCTACACCTGTAAGACCATACCAATCTGGAAGTTCTTTCATTTTTCTAAATAAAATTCCTTCAATGCTGTTATCTCTTTCCAATGTACTAATCATATTTTTCACCTTCTAATAGTCTTCATCAATACATTCGTCTGCTTCGCTATAATATTCACCATCATATCCTTTTTCCATTAGTTTCTCCCAACAATCATTACACACTAATCTAAAAGTAATTCCATGACAGTCTCTTGTGAAATTCATATCATTTCTTTCTACTTCCTTACCACACACTGGACAAATTCTCATATCCTTTTCTTCCATATTTTTATTCCTTTCTATTTATACATTTCTCCATCTTTTGTTCTTGAAAATCGTCAATTCATCTTTTTCAAACAATCTGGGCAAACATTTCCATATTCTTTTGTCCATCTCCAATCACTTGTAGCATTTTTTAACCATTTAACACTTTTACTGTTATGATAGTCTCTGTTTATAATACCTCCACAACAACCACAAGCCACTTCCATATATATAATAGCTTTTTTCATTTATACCACCTCTTCCAATCTTCCGAGCAAATCGTTCTTTCAACTGGTTTTATATAACTTCTTTCCAATCAAGTATCTGTTTATATCCGTCTGCCTGTAAGATGTGAATTTCTTCATCCTTGTCAAGCTCATATCTGTTTTTGAAAAATTCTTTTAATCCCTCTTCTCTTTCTGCTCTCCACAATTCATCATGAGTGATTATATCTCCAAATTTTTCCTCATCAGTTGTTACGGTAATATCAGAAATCTTTCCAAAATACATTGCTTCAAGTAAATCCGTATCCACATCTCCCTTGACAATGTAATCTTGCCAATCACCTTGACAATAACCTCTAATCGTTCCGTCTTTAAAAGCATCTTCTGGATAAAGCAACCGTAATACATCAATCATGATATCTTCTGTACATCTGCATTTATCGTAAAGCTCCTTTAATTTTGCATTTACTTCTTCGGATGTATATTCAGGATATAATTCATAGCAATCAATATCCTCTATTACTTCTTTTGCCTTTTGATACCATTCAGCATCTTTATATTCCTTACAATGTCTATTCCCAGTAAGAACCACCTGTTCATCAAAATTGTCACACCCACAATAATCTTTCCACACATTATTATCATTGTATAACCACCATGTTCCATCGCCAGTATTATCAATTCTAATTTCGACCATTCCGTTCTACCTCCATTATGCTGTCTTACTCATCTCAATATATTTTGCAATTCTCTTTTCAGCTTTAACCTTTACATCTTTAATATTAACTGGCAGAATCAAGAAGCTATATGTATCTCCCTTAATAATCCACGGGCAAACCTCTTTTGTGCCATAGAAAACTGGATATTCAGAATCTACAATGCTCATTATATCAACAAGAAAACTCGGATTAAAACCAATATAAAAATCTTTTTCTGGTTTCTCTTTGACTTCGATTTCATCAAAAGCTTCATATCTCGTTGTGCTTGCATACGAGTATAAATTTCCATTTTCTGCATGAAATGTAACTGGCAATTTCGATTCTTTCAAAAGGTCTGCGTCGTACTTCATTGCCTCTAATAGCTCTTTTGCATTTGCAGTAAATTTATAATCCCATTCATCCGACAACATCTGATTTACTTTGAAGTATTCACCATCAATTCTTTTTGTAATATATGTAAAGTTTTCACTTTCTACTTTTACATACTTATCGTTCTGAGAAATAATGACTTTCCTTTCTGATTTTTTGTCCAATAATTTCTTAAACACTGGAACACATCTGCAATGCAGTTTTACTGTTTCAAACGGATTTCCTGTTTCTTTAAGAATCATATCGTCTTCTAACTGTCGCATTCCGATCATACAGTTCCATAATGCTTCTACACGTTTCTCTTTTGTATTAAAATTGAACACGCTCATCATCCGATTGACTTCTTCTCTATTTGACACAAATACTGACAAATTAGAAATTGTTTCAGATAACCAATTTTCTTTCACATCAAGAATATCTTCTACATTATTTAATACCGGAAGAAATACATCTGTATTTTCAAATCGTGGAATAGAAACATTTTTCTTACCGCACTTGATATTGATTTTTTCTTCTTTGTCCGATGTGATATCTTCCACAGTAATTTCGCCTGACATTTTTGAAATAATTTTAATATCCTCAATGTCAATGCCAAGCATACCAGGTTCCGTATGATACACGTTTTTTGTTCTTACTTCGACATAATGGTCAATATCTGTGCTAAGAATTTTTAAAATTCCCTTATCATCAATCGAGAAATATAATCTTTTAAGGCTCGGCACAGACACTTTTTTATTCACAGCTGTCATTACCTTGTCCATCATAATTTTCAGTTCTTTTGCGTTCATCGTAAATTTGATCATATTATTTTACCTCCACCGTATTATATTTTCTACGAGATATCTTAATTCATTTCTTTCTTTTCTCAATCTCTCAACATGTCTTGATAATTTCTTATTCTTTTCTAATAACGCTCGATTGTTATTGCGAAGCGATTTGTTTGAAATTTTGATTCTAGTATTTTCATTTTTTAATTGAGAAATATAAAGTTTCGCCTCTTCTAATTCCATTTTATATTCATCAATACTCATTTTTCTTCACCTTTCTTATGCTATCTTTTCCCATTCAATGTGTGTATTTTTTCTATGTGCTTCTCTTGATACAATGAGAATTTCTCCTTTATAATATCTAAACATTATATCTTCTAAATGCGATCTTTCCAAAATACTCTGTTTAATTTTCGCAATTTCTCTTCCACCGTGTTCAGCTTCATATTTTTCCAGTACCCATTCTAAATCCTCATAGAAATCTAACAATGCACATTCAACTGATCGTTTATAATTCTCTTCCATAATCTCATACATTCTTTTTTCAGCAGCTTCATATGTCTCAAAAACTTCATCTGGATATCTGTCATTATGACTTCCATAGCACTGCGTCCATGCAGGATATTTCTTTCTTAATCTATATGTACCGTGATCAAATTCTGGTTCAATAATTGGTTCTACGTTTTCCATTTTGACAAGATAACCATTATCAAATAGCCACTGAAGATCCGATGGACATGTAACATATCTACCTTTCATTGCTGCATTGATTTTTTCTTTTTTATCAAGGTTCTCTGTTACGGTATATAAATCAGTGCTATCTGTCCATCCTTTAGGAACTTTTTTAAATTCCGTTTCTGACTGAAATTCTTCAAACGGAATTCCATTTATTAATCTAATTTCTGGTGGTCTTAACCGTGATACCGTATGCCCACCATACATGCTTTCATGTTCGTACATTCCATACGAAACATATAATTTCCCTTCAAATCCTCTTTCTACATAATAACAAATCTGATTGTGTTTCATTTTACATTCTCCTTCCTAATAAATAAGACAGATACATTTCTGCATCTGCCTTATTATTCTCTGCCAATGAAACTAATATTTCATTTAACTACCACTCAGGTTCTTTATCTGTTAAACCCAAGTAAAACGCATCCTTTTCTCTGTTCCAAAAATGTTCTCGCAAATCAGCAAACGATTTAGTCCCATTTTTCAACGCTTCATAATCTGCAAGTACCATATCATCTGTGTAATTTGCATATTCATTTCTGGCAATAGCAAGTCTGAACGTTTCACCTTTTCTTATCCAACCAAATCTACTTGTATTTTTCGCTATCGGATAAGCACTAATTGTGTATCCATGCAAATCTGGATATTTTTCTGAATTTTCACTATGCCAATCTTCAAGCTGTATTTTTGTTCCATCTGCCATTACTGCTCTATCAATAGTCTGCATAAATTTCGCTCCCTTCCAATCCAAGTACATAACGATCTCTGTGTCCATTCCAAAAGTATGATTTCAAATCTGCAATAGTTTTTGTACCATTTTTAAGTTCTTCGTAATCTGCCTTTAACATGTTTGATGTATAATTTTTATAGCAACAGATACATGAATGAAATTCTTTTCCTTTCTGTGCATACCATCCATCATTTGGTGGAAATGTTTTCTTTGCAATTGTACGGAAAGCAATTTCCATTCCGTTATAATCTGGCAGTTTATGTTCTCCATTTAAATCTCTAAGCTCAATTTCTATTCCATCTGGTGTAATTGCTTTATCAAGAATTTGCATACTATTACACCTCCTTATGTTTTGGAATTTCAATTCCAGACTTTATTTCTTCTCTCGCAACAATATATGTTTGAGTTTTTCTATCAAGTGTATAATATTTTTCTCTTATTTTATTCTGTTCTGCACTTGCCTCAAAGAAGTTTTTAGTTGGATCGTCCCAATACCAAACATAATATGTGTGTACAGTATGGGTAATTTTATCATATTTTCTTTTACACCTCATGATGTCACCATTCATCAGGAATGTATCTTCTTCTAATTTAAGACTACCAAATTCCGTTGGTGATACATGATGTTGTTTCTCTTTCCAAGTCCATACAATGAACTGATTCTGCCAATGTCCTTTGAAAATTTCTGCTCTATATGTTCTCAGATAAGCATATAAATCTGTTTTACTTTTCCATGCACAACCTTCTCCAAAATATACATAAGGTGAATCATCTTTAGGATTGAATGATATATACTGTTTATCAAAATCCTTTGTTGTGAACTTATATCCATTTTCACTTACAAAAGGATTTTTACTATCCACATATTCCCATAAACTTACTTCTGCTATAAAATCAATAGCACCATCTGCACAGCCTCCACAATTACCCCAATCACAAAATCTCTTTTCAATTTTACCTATATATTTCAGTTCTCTTGCTGGTAAATGTGTCCATGCTCCACCACTTGTATTACAACTAATTCTGCCTTCGTATTCATAAACAAAAGGTGTATATGGTCGTTCACAGATATAAATTTCATTCGCATCTGCTTTTTCAATATGAGCCGTTCCATAGTAATCTCCATATTCATTTGTATATCTAACGCAATCACCTACACTTGGAGTCTTTTCAGACCGTGTATTTTCTATAAGTTCGACATACATATTTGCCTTATCTACATCGTAATTCATAAGTATATGCGAACCACAAAATCTTGCGTTAATCTCTCTTAATGTATCTATTGTATATTTCATACTTTTCAACCTACCTTTCTAATCATCAATTAAATGCTCAACATCTGTTTTTTCTGTTAATGGAATAGGTGTATCAAGCGTTCCCATGCAGTAATCATAATCCCACCAATTTTCATCGTATCCGGATTGCAAAGCTTCAATAATATGATTCACCAATAAATAATTGCCTTCATCTATTTTTAGCTTTGCGAATTCTTTTAACATATCAAGTGTCGTGATTTCGTCTAGTTCTTCGTTAAGCTGTGACATTACATCTTCAAATGACTTATCTTCAAATTCCTGTCTTGTCATGCTAATCATTTACCTTTCCAATAATAATGTACATTCTTTCAAGTGTCTTATCTTCATCTTCAAATACTGCAATAGCTTCATTATTTTCGCTTACCGCTAAACATTCAAAGTTCCATTCTTCGAACCATTTATAAACAGCTTTCCCCTGACAATTCCATATGGCTGCATAATCACTTGACGATGTATATGGAAGTCCAAATATATCTTCAAGTGTTCTTCCACTTCCATATGTAATCCGTAAATTTGAAATTCTCCATCTGTTAAATAACTGTAATAATTCATTGGTAGTTTTTTCTACATCGTTCCATTCTGTTTTAAGTTTCATGTTCTTCTCCTCCAATTAAATAAGGCAGATAGATTACTATTCTCTACCTGCCTTGCTGTATTTTAATCATTATAAGGTTCATAAAGATTCCGAACTGTTGTCATACATTTCATCATCAACCCGAAATCATTAAGTCTATCAAGATCTTTGATGATCGTCGTGTCACCGCACACATTGATAAGAATGCACTTTGCGTTCTCACAGTAGTCTACGGTTACACGTCCTTCGTTTGTATATACGTTTTCCTCAAACATCTCATTCATTTTCTTGATCCAGTTTTCCATTATGTATTCTTCCTTACTTTACCTTCATCAGCAGCTTGCCAAGTTCATTTGCATCTACCACACTACAGATCGCAGTTGCCTTCGTGCTTTCAGTTCCATCTTTCCGTGAAAACTTCGTGACCATGTATACCTTATCAGGCATTTCTTTGCCATCAACAGTGTAATGTCCGATTTCCACTGTGTTTTTACCAATAGTTCCAATTTCTCTTGTCTTACTGTAAATAAATTCTTTTGCCATGATTTAGTCCTCCAATTCAATTTCATTCCCATCATCATCTTCCAGCCAATATTTCAGACCGAGATAATCCGTATCCTGTAAATTTTTCACTAACATTTTCGCTTTCGGCAAGGAAACAGTTGGCTTTAATTTTCTGGCTTGTGTTTCTACACCATCACTTGCTACAACGTACACATTCCCTTGCCTCCTTCCATTACAGATTTTCTTGTTGCAAATAATCGACCGTCAAGACTCATATATACATCAACCATTGTATTTTCTGTTCTTACATACAAAACGGTCATATGCCGCAAAGTGTCCTTCTGTATATACAGTACGGGTTCATACCGATCAAAGATTTTTATCCAAATCACCATAAAATCGCTTTCCTTTCTGTGATTACTAACAGCCCGAATAAAATGAACGTTACCCCTAACGGCCAGGTATCGCTTGCATATCTAATGAGTAGATATCCAACAATCATAAGCATCACACAAAAGATTTTCTGTGCTATGTATTTACGGCGTTCTATTTCTCTTTTGCGCCTTGCTTTCTCTTTTTGAATTTCCATTTCGCGCTGCTGTTCGATGTGCTGACGGTACTTTTCATAGTCGGTAATGTCAACAATATTGTAATGATCCGGATCGAACACGGCGCAATGTGGGACTTTCATTTTTCTTCATTCCTTTCACTTTTTTATTCGACACAAGGTTATTCTCTTTAATCAGTCTTGCTTTTACTTCTCTATTCAGCCGTGTATTTACTTCAATTCTCTTGTGAGTTACACGGTTTAAATAATGTAAGTGTGATCCAGTACCATCTCTTCCGTTCACTCTTGTTTCTCTGAATCCATTAGGAAATAAATATTCCCTTTCAAAATCCAGAACTTCCTTTGGCTTTCGTCGTCTCGACATTATTCATCATCTCCTTTTAATAATCCGAAAAATTCTAATTCTGCATCATCCATAGCACATTCATTCATGAAATATTCGTACTGTTCTTCATCTGTCATATTACATTCTTCCAGAAGAGTATCTTTCCATTGTGTTGCAAGTTCTTCCAGGCGTGAACGTGGAATATAATAATTTTCCGTTTTGTAACGAAATGAATCAATCGCATTCTGTAAAACAAAGATTTCTGGCGTTCCACAGGTTCCATAATTTCCATACATCCATGAGGCAGCAGTGTAAGCCCAACTTCCATCAGCACAGATGTCGGATACGATCTTGTACTCTTCTGTGTTTTCCATTTTGATGAGTGCGTACTCTTTCTTTTGAGCAATGATTTCATAATCAAAGCCAGCTGGATTATGTCGTGTTTCCATTTTATTCTCCCTTCTTCCTTATACAAATTCGATTAGATTAATTCCTAAGTTCTCCTCTAACGATTCAAGGAAAATTTCTCCATCTTCTTTGTTTTTGCAGTAATTCACCAAAGATGTCACACGTAATTCATTGTCGCTTTCCTGCAATTTCCCTTCAAACATCGCACAAACTTCATTCCAAAGATCATCGTTTGTTTCCAGCTCTACAGATAAATCTGTAAACCGTTTCTGTTTTAATAAGTTGTACCGTAATGTTTCTTTCATTTTCTCTTCCTCTCTTTCTCGTGATTGAATCAAATAATCACATCAGCACAGACAAGGTAACTTACCTTCTCTGCACTGTCTAACTACTTAATTTTCACTTTCGCTTTCGGATAAATACTCTTCAAGTCCTGCATATTCGTCATCCGAAAGCAGATTCCGTAAATCATCCATTGACATAATCATTATTCTCCTTTCTCGTTTGTGTTTTTGAGTGAAAGAAAACACCATCAGTTAGCTAGGCTGACGGTGTTTCTTCCTATATATATGTGGAGGGATAAGGTGGTGCTTTCTTATTCCGAACTCCCTATGTAAAATATGTATATGTATTGCTTGCTATGTATTATTTATTTTGCCTGTACAGGTTCTGGCTGAATCATAAATACATGTTTGCCTTCTGTTTTTCTTACATGTTTCCGTTTTGCCTTCTCAACAAGAATATCTTCCATGAATAAACTTGTTGCAATTTTAAAATCGAGCAACGGATATTTTGTAACCGCATTCGCTTTCAGAAAAAGAGGATCAATACCTCTTAAATATTTGACGAGAACTTCTGCATTTTCAGTTCTGGTATAAGGATACAGTTTATATACATCTCGTAATGCTCTCATCACATATGTACTATATCCATTTGCCTTTCTGTCAAAGCCTGCACGTTTGCAAATATCAAAAACATAATCTGCCACGTTTTCTCCCTTCTTGCAAAGATCGAGTGCCTCTGTATAGCTTCCTAATACTGATGCACCGCGCTTGCCAGAACTCTGTACAAATTCAAAACCGTACTTACCTTTGAGCTGTTCAAGAATTTCTGTTGCTTTATCATGCATGATTAATCTAGCGCCGTGTGTCTGCGGAGCTGTCATTTTTGCAACAAATTTATTCTGGAAGGCATACATTTTAGCTTCATATATTCTTCTTTCCGTTGGATCTTGCGGTGCATTTAATGCAACCATAACCCGTAAATCATCTTTAGGATTTACAATCATCTGTGAAGCAATCCATCTGCCGTAACCATCAAAAAGGTAAATTTTGCCTTCTTCCCAGTGCGGGACGCCCTGTAACGGCTGACACTGGTTATCATCCCAATTCGAAACAAGATAATTTAAATTTCTGTCCGTTCTTGCTTCGATCTGATAAGATGGATCAATTTCCAACAAGTCAACCGGAACTGAAAGAACCTCGTTTGGTGCATTTCTATCAACTGCATCTTTGAGTAAACCTTTTAACATTCCTACGTTCCCTTTGTTTTCTCTTCCTGTTACTTCTTTAAATTTCTTACACATAATTTTATTCTCCTTTTTATGTTTTATTATTTTGAATTTCCCTTTGATTTTGAGCATAAAAATAACAGGTATATTTCAACCTGCTTTTCTATTCTCTGTGTTCAGTTTTCGAAACCACATAATGTATATGGTTCTAATGTACATACCATATAACAATATATAGCATTATCATACAGTATGTCATCTTCGGCAATTCGCTTCCAATTTTCAAGCGTTGCCTTTTCATTTTCTCTTAGTCCTCCACCGTATTCTTTCCAGATCGTATCACGGCTTGCAATGTTTAGTTCTGCAAGTCTACGATCCATTTGCCGTAAAGATTCTATACGGCGGTTTAGTGACCAGCTTTCTATTTTGCGTTGTGTGATTGTGCATCAGCTCCTTTCTGTAATTTTGCCTTACCGGATTCTATAATAAATTTCATCAATCATTCTTGCTCTTACTGCTCCGTCAAAGATATAGAAAGCTCCTGTTTCTTTGTCAATGAATGCATTTCCGAAATCAACCTTTACAATCTTGCCGCATTCTCTCAGAACTTTTAATCCGGTTTTAGTCACAAGCTCTGTAATTTCTGTTTCTGTCATGAATGGATTTCCGTTTGCCTTTTCCAGAATTTTCTGATAGCAGATTTCCGCCAGTTCCCTTTCTGCTTCTTTCTGTTTGTAAAATGCCTGACGGCTGATGTCACGGAACAGATCGTCTAACGCTTCCTTTACCTGCTGCAAAGTAAGATATTCCTCGTGGAGTTTCTTGTATTTTCCTACAGACTCGTTGAATTTCCGTTCTTCCGCCAGCTTGTTGCAATACTGGACTGCTGCCGCAAATTCTGCTTCTGTCATATCACAGGTAAAGATGATGACTTCCGGTTTCTCTTTTGCTTCAAAGTCGATTCCGGATAATGCAAGATAAGAATAAAAACTTGCGCTACTTGTTACTTTGATTTCAAATACTTTTCTCATGATTTTTAATTTCCCTTTCTTAATTAATTTGATTATGTATATATTATGCATAATTATAAGTGCATAACTTATAATTCATAGTTCTTAGTGCGGCGAAATGATCCAGTTTCCGTTGTTCGCTTCGCCAAAAGCATAAACATACGCAATACACAGAAGAGATGGAATAATATTCCACATACTAGCTTCCAAACTGAGCATGAACCAGATTGCGCCGATCCATGCCAGGATATAACTTACTTTTAAAATTTTATCTCTCATTTTTTTCTCCTTTGCTTTTTTGTTTTATTCTCTATTTGCCTTTTTCGAATTTTGAGTACAAAAATAACAGCCATCGTTTTCGTGATGGCTGCTATTAAAATGTATACAGTATTTAGTTTATAAGGACTATTTCCGCAATGGGACAATATCTAATGTATATCCCATTGGTACAAGCAATTTAATAAGTGTGTCAATCTGCGGCACTGCTTTCATACTTTCCATTCTGGCGATCGCTGACTGTTTAACTCCGCTTGCCTTTGCAAGTTGGGTCTGAGAGAATCCGCTGGACTCTCTCATCTCCTTTACTTTCTCAATCAATGCGACTTCAAAATTGATTTCTGCCTTGTCTTCTTCGGAAAAATATTCCGGATCGTTGAACATATCTTCGAAATTTTTATGCGCTTTCATAGCTATTTTCCCTCTCTTTCTAACCAGTCTCGCATATTTGCCTTTGCCTTTTCGATTTCTCTTTTCGGCGCTTTCTGCGACTTTTTCATGTAATGACTTAGTAACACAAACTTATTCTCTTTCCAGTAGAAGAAGAAAATTCGATTCTTTAATGGTCGCAGTTCCCAAACATCTCCTTCGATCGGTCGGACTACAGGATATCCGATTCTTGTGCCGTTTCGCTTAAGCAACAAAATATATTCTGCAATCTTGTTCATGTTGATTCTTGCGTTTTTATCTGTCTTTGCCTTTTCCGCAAGCTCTGCGAAATATTCTCCAATTTCGCAATGATCGTTTGCGTCCTTATAAAATTCTACTGTATACATTTATTATATTCCTCCTTCGTCAAGTTTATTATAACATATTTGTTATAACTGTACAAGATAGAATTTTATGTTTGCCTTTTAGTTTTCTCTTGTCAGTCCGAAAATCTCATAAACGTTTCCATCTTTTGTATAAATTCGGATTTTGCCTTCTGCCTTTTCTACGTCTACAATGTCATTAAGTCCCACGTATGCCTTATTGAAATCGTATTCGTCGGCTGATTTATAAGCATAGAACTCATAGCCGTCGGAAGTCATAAGAGACAGTTCTGTTCCGTTTGTGTTCCAGTCTACAATGTCGACTACGAATGAATCTGCATAGCTGTAGTCCTGTTCCTGGCTGTAATCGAGCTTTCGGGTTTCGCTTGCGGAGTTCTGCCGTGATTCTGCCTTTACGGGTTCCGCTGCGGATCTGGTGGAATTGTAAGCAGAGATTCCGGAAAAGATAGTGGTAAGGGTGAGAAGTGTTACTGTTAATTTTTTGAACATAGTTCTGTTCCTCCTTATTTTGAATTTGCCTTGTGAAATTGAAAACTTTTGCATCAAAAAAGACATTTTTGCTTTGCATTGCAAAAACGCCTTTTCGGTTCTGCTATTTTCTTTTACAAATAGAATGTAACTTCTACTTGTGTAGGAATCCCGAATGCAATTACATTACATACACGGGTTTCCATTGTGTTATCTTCCAGATATTTTCGTTGTTGTATTCTGGAATCATACATTGCTGCAAGTTTCCGCAAAGTATTTTCTACGTTTTCCGGTGCGAACTGTTCCGCAATTTCTCTGTGACGCCGTGAAAATTTTGTCATCGGAATACAAGTAATATCATTTCTTTTCATTTTCTCTTCCTCCTAAGATCATTCTTGATGCTTTCAGCGCATTGTTTGCCTTGAAATTTCCGGTTTTGATAAACACAGATAATAAAGCCGGTGCTAATTCTTCTACTAATTCTGTAGTATATAACATATTACAGATAGCATTGAAGATTCCTATGGTTGCCTTGTCGTTTTCTAAATGATGACTTTTAATTGTGATCATCATTGCGTTTTCTGCCTGAATTGCATTCATACTACTTTTCCTCCCGTTTTACCTTTTCACATTCTGTTTTAGTAGTCATAACCACAAGATAATGAAATCATTGATGCATTGCCCGAAAATTCCCAATGTGCATACGTTGTGTGTTCTTTCCATTCCGGCTCCGGACGTCCAAAATCCCGCGAATCCATTCCAGGAATTAACCGCTGACCAGATCCGCCGCCTTTCTTTCTTGTAACCGCGCTTTTCATCATTCTATCGAAATTTTCCGGTTTGCGTTCTCTAATTGGGCGAACTGATTTCGCTTTACTTTCTTTATGAGCTTTCCAGATGCTGCACGCAAGTTTCCGTTCGAACTCATTCTTGCTATAGGTAGCTATTATATCCCGTTCCCATTCGTTATAAACCGGATTGAAAGCCCATACATATAAATAAACGCGGTTTCCTTTATAGTTTGGGAATGAGTCGCACACGTATCTAACGCCGTCATATTGAGTATATACGGCATTTACCGGAAAAATTTTCCCCGCCATTCTGAATTGTTTTCTTGCGACGAAATAGCGCGTATCTGAGCATTTTTTAAACACTTCTGAAATTTTACACATGATTTTCCCTCTTTTCTTTCTTATTTTCATTGCAAAGCTGGAAATTTAAGCACACAAAAAAGACGTTGCACACACAACGTCTACGTTGCTGCTGATTTATGAGTATCAGAAAAAGACACTCAAAAAATGAGTGCCTGGAAAATCGCCCGTAACTTTTGACGGTTACGGGCGAAAAGGTTATTTCTGTTTATACTTCTACTTCATCGGAAGTCGTCAGCACGTCAACATTGATTCTAAAAATTGTCGCAATGACAACTTTCTGAAAACCATACTTGTTAGCGCGAACGCTTTTAATTTTTCCGGTTTTGTCCGGAGTAGCGTGTTTGGTACATACTGCTACAAGCTGATTGCAATCTTTCGTACTACAACCATATTTGAAACCAGACCGTAACGCCGTACCGTTTCCGTTTAAACGAGATCCAATTACATTAATCAGATCTTTCAATTCACGGAACTTTTCGCCGCGTTTTTCATCCCATGTTTCTACATTCTGATACATATCAGCATATGCACACATTTTCGAGTACAAATTATTGATACCAGACAATACCAACTTTCCAGCTTTGCCAGTTTCGGTGTTAATCTCTCCAGTTGTTGAAAACATGAGAGAAAATAAAGTTGTGATTTCAGAATATTCCGGATTCACTGAAATGTCTGCATAGTTGACAGCTTCAGCGGTTAAAGCACTTTTTAAGGCTTTAGCATTCACAAGGTTTTCTGTAGCTTTATCCCTACTTTTAATGTGTTCAGTGATTTCATCGGTATCCTCTAATTCTGAATGCTCGGAAAGCCACTTTTCAGCACTTGCGATGGTTTTTTCAGCAGATGCAATTTTAACTAATGCATCGACTGTAAACCGTGAAATAAGAACCGCGTTAAGACCGTCGAGAAAAGTTTCGTTATCAAGTACCATTTTCGGGGTTGTGCAATCTGTATACTGTACAGAATTTTTTGTTGTAGAAATCATTTTACTAGCCATGATTATTTTCCTCTCTTTCATGTGGTCGGCGTGCTATCTTGACACACCATTATTTTTTTGTTACACTGTTTTACAGAAACTTTCGAAAACGTTAGACTGGCCCCTTGGTATTTCGTCACTTTTTCATCAATATTGCCCCCATACGGGTTGCCATTGCAGACGGTGAAAACTATACCCCCATACGGGTTGCATAATTACTTTCAATCGCCCCCATACGGGTTGCGGTTATGATGAAAGCCGAAATACAATGAGTTAAACTTGTCAATGTACGAAAGTTCGGATTTTGTCGGAAATCCGATTGAAAAGGTTAATAGTTGCTTGTCGGGCGGTTGACCGACTACAGAGGAAGAAACACCGCGAATAAAACGACCGTTCGCGTATCAACTAAGGTCATCCCTTATTGACAAGTCAAGTATAACATGCATGTATGTATTTTGCAAGCTGTTTTTGGTAAAATTATACACAAGAATACATGCATGTAGGAACCATTTTTAGTGCATATTGCTAGTTGGTTAATTGTCATTGTGTAATATATACAATAGATATAGTATAAGTAGTAGTGTTATGCAGCATATTGACGAATAGTAATATTGTACAATAGATGTGATAGTTTATTGTGCAAAGTGCTGAAAATAAAATAATTTATTATTGTATATGCAATTAAAGGAATAGTGTATGAGTACAGAAGCAAAGCTAGAAGCTAACAGAAAATTTAATGCAAAATGTAAAAGTGTCGCAATACGCTACACTCCAAAAGAATTATCAGAGTTTGAAAGATTTGAAAGATATATTTCAGAAAATAATGTGAACAAAGCCGAATATATCAAAAATTTAATAAAAGCAGATCTGGACAAAAAGGGATATTGATTGCAAAGCGTGCCGGAATAGAAGGTTGACTAATGGTCAGTTTAGAATGACTAATGGTCATATTTAAGAAATTAGGAATGATTACTATTGTTGATTTTATGGAAATGTGCGGTTTAGTACTGGTAAACTTTTTGTTTAGTATTGATATATGTGGAAATTGTGGATAATGTGGAAAACTATTGTGGATAACTTGATAATAGTAATCATTACTGTTTTCGATATATAAAATTTTTACATATGACGTTACGTCACACTTTACTGCCTTTTTTCGCCTTGTCACCGGAGCAGAGCGCGCCATGGTCAAAAATTTTTATTTTACCAAACAATAGGAAAAATTTTATCTATTGTCAAAATATTTTGAATTGTATTAGAATTGTGTTATGCCCTATAAAATACCTGTTTTTCGGGGTAAAATAGTGATGTGATCTGTTTATTGTCTGAATGTTTAGACGGGGGTAGTTAAAATCAGTAAATTGTCTGAACATTTTGAAAACTCACATAGCTGGTTCATCCACACACCAACTCCAAAATCCATCACTCCACCCAATCTCACCACCCTCCCATTCCACTTATCAAAAAACAATCCCCATTTTGCCAAATAATCAAGCCCAAAATCCCATCATTTCACCCTAAAACACCTTATCGTACCCTTTATCGTTAACCCCAATAATCAAGCCTTAAAATCACTCCACCATTCATATTTCATTTCCAACTTTCACACATCCGTTCCAAAATAATCCATATAAATTCCAAACTCTAACGATAAGTATTTCACCACGCAAAAAATGCTCTCTTCTACTCTCACACCACGCATACCATCACAAATCATCCTTACTATTGATCTAAGGACAAAACAGTATTATAATCACCCTAGAATCCATTCAAACACATACACCCTATAAACTGTCCACCAATACAAGAAAAGAGGAAAATCATGTCATTTCGTGATGAATTGTCCAGCCTTACCCCAACACAGAAGCAGATCCAGGTCAAAGCAACATCTGAAGCACAAACAAATGCCAGACTTGATTATTCTGGTGTAAAAGATCTTTTACGCTCCAAAGCACAGCATAATGAGTACACAACTATAGGCAATCATAAATATATCTCTTGCTATTATCCGGATTCCTATTCAGGTGAACCAGAAGCTGCAGAATATGTCAGACGAGTCTGTGAAACAAGAACAACCATGCGTAGAAGAGGATTATTTTCTGGACAAGTACAAGAAACATCATGCGTAATCTCTTATGTTATTACAAACCAATCTGCATATGATGAATATTTAAAAGAATTACAAAGACTCGCTGCAGAAGATGATATTCGTATATCTGTAGTAGGATATAATAAATTAGAAAAACGCACCGAAATATCAATTCCCTGTTATCTCGGATCAACTTTACTGGCAAACAATTATATGTACAGAATCAAACTTAGTGTCAGTATCACATTTTAAATAGGAAATAACTCAAATAAAATAAGGGTAGATGACCATAAAAATCACCTACCCTATACAAAAAGATACTTCTACAGATTTTAAATCAATTTTATATCCATACCCTAACAACTATCCACTAAGCACATTAAAATTTGTTCTAAACAAATAATCTCACATACTCTCCTACGATCATACCCAAGAAATGATCTGTATATTCTCATACCAGACACACCATGGGGGGCTACTTTTAAACTCCAGCATAAAAAGATCTTCTATTTCATATATACCTATATAATATACAGAATTTACCATTTGAATGTTTGTTCGAATTATGCTAAAATTATTAATATCAAAAATATAAAGGACTGTTGGGCATGAATGATTTATATAGCTTTTTCTATTGGGGAGATTACAATGCTCAGATGGCGGAATTAGCAAAAAGAGCACAGTCAGAGCCGTGGTCTTTTGGAAATATAAACGATTATTCAATTTTAAAAAATTATATGAAACACACTTTCCAAAAACTGCAGAGTGAAGGGAAAATCGTTACAGCAAAATATTATTGTATTTTTAATACAGGCCTATATGATAATTATAACGAACCAATTTATGTATATGCAGAACCTAATAATAGATTAGGCTATTCAAGTTGGATATTTAAAGGATTCAAAGATCGTTATGAGCTAGGCGATTTAAAAATCATTGATTTACCAGAAAGAGCTGATTACTTTTCTGATCCAGGCAAACTCATATTCAACTGGCATTATCCCGTTAATGTTCATTATGAACACATCTTAGATGACCTTAATACAGCGCAGCGTTTACCAGAACGTATTCGGACAAGTGATCTTGCATTGGAAACACTAAAAGGAGTAATCGATTCTTCAATTCAAAAGGTTACTGCGAATTATAAGCTTGCTATTCCTCATTACTACAATAACAGGATTCAGTTAATGATTCCATTATATTTCAACAAAAATAATATTCCTGACGTTGCATTGGTGCTTAATGAAATAGATGGAAAGTGTTACCAAGCAAGAACATGTCTTTCCATGAAGATGGCATACATTGATGCAAGGATTATTTCTAAGCCTGATGTGTTCTGGTTATCCTTTGATACAATTAATGCAAGAGAAGAAGAATAAAATAATATATGAAAATACATTCCTATAGCAGATGAGAGAAATCTTGTCTGCTATTTTTTTATGCTCAAAATCAAAAATTGACAAATCATAAAACACAAAAACGATTCAAATAGCATGGAGAATAAACAAATATCAAAGAAAATCATAAATGCGAAGGAGATATTTACTATGGACAATAATTTAAAACTGATCACAACAGAAAAATTTGGAGAACTAGACTGCAGCTTTTACAGAAATATGAATGACGACATTTTATTGACAAGAGAACAAATTGGACAAGCATTGGAATATAAAGATCCTTCTAAAGCAATTCAAAAAATCCATTTGAAACATCAAGATCGTTTGGAATCATTATGCTTGAGGGTGAAGGATTCTACTTTCGACCACCCCCAATCTGGAGGTAGTCGAAATAATTTAACTACAGAACGTGTTTACTATACAGAACGAGGTGTCATGGAAATATGCCGTTGGTCCCATCAAAAGAAAGCTGACGAATTCATGGATTGGGTATGGGACATCATAGAAAGATATAGAAATAATACTCTTACATCTATAAATTTACAGCCAATTATTAAATCCCTTCAAACTCTTATTCAGGCTCAAAATGATATGAATCAAGCAATTAGCTTATTATAGATATAATACTGATGTTGCACAGCTAAATGAACGGTTGACTACACTAGAAAACAAAATGTCTATACTGGAAACATTACCAAATAAGAAAATGCCTTATTGGACAAGTGTTATGATCCCTAAATTTAAACGGATTATGATGAAGTATGACATTGATGATTACAAAACATTATATAGAAAATTATTTGAAAAATTTGGAGAACAATATCCAAACAAGGATTTAAATCAGATGATAGATGATTATTGTCATAATAATAATCTAAAGAATTGTATGACCATGGATGCACTGGCCTATGACAAAGAATATAGAAGTTTATTTGATGAGATGGTTGATGCAATTTTAGATGAGCGAGAAATCTTATAAAACTATTCAATAACAAATGGAGAAAATATATATAGTAGGAACCACTCTCTTATTATTGAAATTGATCATTAAAAGTGGCTACGGTAGTTTTTGGTTACACGGTTGGATTGACAATAGTGTGCCACGCTACTAGCGCGGAGATGCAGTAGCTCTCCTTGCTCTGGCGTCTGCTAAAGCAGCCACCAGGTACTGAACCATTTATAAAGTATTTATTAAAAGCATGAATAAAGTATAAAATAGAGCAATTTTACCCTTATAAATTATGGGTGAAATTACTGTACCAAAAGTTCCCTATATATAATATATATTAGGAAGAAATGGTACAGTAAAATTTTTTCAGAATATATAAGGTAAAAATGACTCTAAAATTACCATTTTGAAAAGGAGATATTTTTATGGACAAGAATAATTTTGAAGTAGGACTTATTTCTGAACAAGATCTAGTAACTCGTTATGGCAGTCAATCCCAAAAGGATTCATATGAAAAATTGGGTTATATGCAAACAAAAAATAAACAGACTCTTTTAAAAAAAGTAAGTAGATATTGTAAAATCGAACCTCATGGAAAAAAGGAATATATGATCAAAGAAGTATATCCTTATATTTTACCAGCTAATTTTAGCAAAATGAACACATCTTTATATCAGTATATTGTTCCACTGCTACTAGAAAAAATCATTAATGGACATGATAAAAATCGAAAGATTGATATCACGCTTGGTAAATGGGCCAGAGAAATCAATATGGTCAATCAAAATTATAATCTCTGTAAATATAATAAAGAGGAAACTAGCAGAGCTATTAAATACGAATTGGATACTATTAATGAATTTTATAATAAATCAGATGATATGATTGAGTATTATATTATGAATGCTCTGGATTATCTTAAATCCGCAGGTCTTATCATTTGGCGTGATGTGTACAAGATTACTTCTGAAGTATCAGACGAGATGATTGAAATTGATTCGGATGGAGTTGTTCATGCAAATATTAAATTGGAAACTAGAGAGGCGTCTAAAGAAGATATGGATTTTTATGCTGCTTGTATTAAGGTTGCTGATGAAAAAGCAAATATCACAAATGCATCAGAAAGATATTACAGCAAAAAATCACAACAATTTAATGAAGCCCTCAAAGATGAATTATATAAACGCAAAATCAAACTTGTCTATAAATCATATGAAGCTTATTACATCGATCTTGACAAATGTAGTTTTGTTCTAAATCAATTCCCACATCAATCCAATATTATCAAAAAATTTAATGATACTTTCACAGAGATGATTATTGGCAATGCCCAAAAACGTTTTGATAAATCACCTCGAAAATATACGATCTATGAAAGTAAAGATGATTATTCCCTGTGTTTTAAGGGATTGTGCGAAATGACAATAAACAATGAAACTGAATATCTTGGGAAGAGAATTAATAAACGTAAAGTTGAAGATGAATACACGCTTCAAATTAATTAGCAAAGGAGATATAAAAATGGAATTTAATACAAACCAAAAAGAAGCCATTCACACCATAGACGGAAATATGGTTGTCATTGCTGCAGCTGGATCTGGAAAGACATCTGTACTTACATATAGAATTTTAAACATGGTTAAGAATTATGGAGTTGATCCCACTACTATTTTGGCTGTCACGTTCAGTAAAAAGGCAAAAGAAAGCATTGAGCAGAGATTGGGAAAGCTTGGAGTAGCTAATGTAAATGTAGAAACTTTTCACTCTCTCGCTCTTAAAATTATTACTTCTACATATGGATATGGAAAATACAAGGTATGGACTGCATCTTGGGAAAAAGAAAAAGCATTAAAAGAAATCTGCTGTGATTTACTTGGATTATGTAGGAATAAAGATGATGTTCCTTATAATGGAATACTGAGATTTTTAGGAATTCAAAAGACAAATATGTTAGGGTCAACAGATAGTTTGATTTATTCAGATGATGATCCGTATCCTGATGATCGGATGAAAAAAATTTATAAAATGTACGAAGATTATAAAAAAGATAAATCCTATATTGAATTTGATGATTTCCTGAATATGGCAAATCAGTGTTTTGACAAATTCCCAGATATTTTAAAATTTTATCAGAATAAATATCTTTACGTGTTATCAGATGAGTTTCAGGATGTGTCTATGGCACAGTCTCTTCTTCTTAAAAGAATTAATAATAAAAACACTATGATTGTAGGTGATCCTTTACAGGCAATCTATTCTTTTCGTGGTGGGCGAAGTGAATACATTATGCAGTTTGATCAGAATTATTCTGATGTGAAAATCGTCCATTTAAATACAAATTACAGATGTAGTACAGATATTGTACGCATGGCGAATATGTTAGCACAGCATATTCCTGACAGTAAGGATAAGAATTACGTAGAAAGTATTGCTTCTAAAGGAACAAATCAGCTCCCTGAATACAGAAAATTTGTAAGTGAATATGATGAAGCCTCTTGGATTTGCAAAAAGATTACAGAGAAAAAAGAGAACAATGAGTATAGAGATATGGCTGTTCTAGCAAGGACAAATGCCCAGTTGACAATATTGCAAACTGTCATGTCTAAAAATATGATTCCATATGACGTTGTTAATGGGGTCATGTTTACGGAATTACCAGAGATTAAGTTGCTGATCTCCTATCTTAAATTGTCATTGCACGAAGGAGATAATTCAGCATTTTCGTATGTGTATAATAAACCAAATCGTTGGTTAAATCAGAAATTTTTCGCTGAAGTCAAGGAAAATGCTACGAGGAAAAACACTTCCTTATACAATGCAATGTTTACGATTGATCGCAGAAATTGGCGTTTCAAAAATGGAATTGATCAATTATATGAAGTTATTAATACACTACAGAACAGAAAATTCGAGTCGGTTGGTAAGATGATTGAATACTTGAGATTCTATCTTAAAATCGATGATTTTGTTAGCAAGGGTAAACAAGCTGATGATGGTGGGTTTTCGGAACAGATTGAAAATATGGATGCTTTTCAGAATATTGCAGAAAAGTATTCTGATTTAAATGAGTTTATATTGTATCTAGATGACATCAATAGACAAGTTGCAATGGAGAATAATGATAAAGTACATCTCTCAACAATTCATAGAGCAAAAGGGTTGGAATATCCAATCGTGTTCATTGTTGGATTGAATGATGGACTGCTCCCACATGCAAAAAGTGACAATCTCGATGATGAACGCAGGTTATTATATGTCGGAATTACAAGAGCAGAGAATGAATTATATCTCTCTTCTACTGCATCATACAATGATAATCTTATGACTCCTAGTCCGTTTATTGATGAACTTGGAGATAGCGTTAAAAAGATGAAATGTTGATGAATGTTTAGAGAATATAAAATTAGGAACTAAACTATGAAAGGAACTGATACGTATGAAAGAATTAAAGATTGATCCAGAATTGAAATCATTTTTACCTCCTCCATCTGGAGAAGAAAAAAAAGAACTTGAAGATGGTTTATTAAAATATGGTTATGTAGGAGCGCCTATTTATACATGGCATGGATATATTGTAGATGGACATAATCGTTATGAATTGTGTAAAAAACATAATATTGATTTCCCAACAGATGAACTTGATCTAGGAGATGATGCTACTATCGTTGATGTTATGCAATGGATGATTAGCACACAGCTTGGTCGTAGAAACCTTGACGCTGTGCAAAGAGTGGCTGTTGTAAAAAAATTTGAAAAGAAAATTCAGGAACAGGCAAAAGAAAATATGGCAATTGGAGGTAGTGCTGATAAAAAGGGTTCTCCAAATGGAGAAACCTTGATCAAAAAACAGACTCATACAGACAAAGAACTTGCAAAAATGGCTGGCGTTGGTACGGGTACGATTGCAAGATATAATCGTGTAATGAACTCTGGGGATAATGATTTAAAAAAAGATATGCTTTCAGGAAAAGTCAAGATTAATACGGCTTATGAAAAAATACGAAAAGAAGAAATTAACAATGCAGGAAAAGAGAATAACTATTTAAATAAAAGTAAAAAGCCGCAAACATATCAAGAGGCTGCACAATTATATGGTGGAATTCAACAAGGGCATTTTCCTAATCAGAAAAAAAGCGAAAATCAAGAAGATAATTTTACAGATCAGCAACTTGTAGATGCTTTAATATCATCAAAGACACCAGTAAATGTTTTAGATTCTATTGTTCCAAAAGAAGAGTTTGACATGATGACAAAACCTTTGTTTGACAATATTGAATCTTGTGATTATAGGATTTTTGATTTACATAAAGTTTACAAAAAAATGGATGAAAACGATTTAGTTTATGCCGTAAACAAATTTGATGAAGTCATTGATGCTATCCATAAACTTGAAGAAAAAATAAGAAAAACAGTAAAAGGAGAAAATTAAATTATGAAAAAGAAAAATGGATTATTTGTACCTGATAGCACAGAATTACTTTCTTGTAAGGTCTTACATGCAAAATTATCCTGTCAAAAGACGCCAAAAGAAATGGATGTAAGAAACCTGGCTACGATGTGGGAAGATCGATTATGCGATCCTATCCATGTTAGTTATCGTAATGGACAATATGGAATTGTTGAGGGACAAAAACGAAAATTAGCTAAAATGATGGTAGATCCAGATGGCTCAATTACTTGTCATATTTACCGTAATATGAGTGAAGATGATGAATATCAACTGTTTTCACAGCTTAATAATGGGAAACGTACTTATGGAACAAATGAAGATTACGAGGCACGTTCTCATTTTGATCCAAAGTGGAAATATATTATTGAATGCACTCAAAAAGCTTGTTTTTCTATTGTATATTCAGGTGGCGCGAAGTTAAATACATTCGGTTGTCCTGCAACGCTTGAAGAAATCTATGATGACTTAGGTGATATTGATTTTGAAGCTATGCTCTATCTTTTATATACCGTATGCGACGGATCTAAATATTCATTACAGGCTTCTTTTCTTAAAGGATTCGCAAAATTTTATTCTGCATATAAATCTTCTATCATCGAAAAAGAATTCAAAAAAGTATTCATTGATAAGAGTACAAAATCAATCTCTAAGTCTTGTTTTATTAAGATTCAAGAAAAAGCAAATTCATATACTACAACGAAAAACATTGGTATTAAAATTGCTTTTGGCATTTTAATGAGATATAACGACTGCTGTTCTAAAAAGAATAAGTTATCTTTTGGAAATTTCGATGCGTTAATGAATTGAGTATATAGTAAAAACTAAGTTTTTACTTTTCTATAAAAGAAGAGATATTGCCTAAAATAGCACAACATCTCTTCTACTGTGTACACTGGCGTTACACTAAACGCCCTAATTTCGCAACGAGGCTTCCAATTCGCTGGTGGTTGGGTTAACAGTTACAAATGTTTGGCGATTAAGATCGGAAAACTAAAACACAGTTTCGTACTTTCGTCACTGTTTTTCGCCAAATTCAATCCCGTTCTTCGTAACGGTACCGCATGTTATGCCAGCGTCGAGCAATAGCTTCAGCTTTCTATATTCTGCATACTGGTAGATGCAGTCTTTTAAAAAGGGAAGATACTGAGCAACAATGGACAAAACAATATAAATTATATAACCCATTATTTTTGCTCCTTTCGTAATATAAGAATCACTAGAGGAAATAATAGAATTACAGATGAGTGCATCACGCTAAAACCTCCGTTCCAGGTCAAATAACGACCAGATGTGATGAGTCAATAGTTACATAGGGTGCTGCACCGTTACTTATTATACCACCTATTTCGAATAATGGAAGTCTCTTAACATATAAATTTATTTTTCAAAATAGAGAATATAAAATTAGGAACTATTAATCATCCCTATAACTAAGGAGTGATAGAAATGTATTTAAAAATTATGAAAATCAAAGGAGATATTAATTATGAAAGAGAACACAAGATTTTGCACAAGAAGTATGAGAGATAACACAAAATTTGGAGGACTGATTCATTTTACAGAACTTTCTCCGTATCCGAATTCTACTACCCTATCACATGGATCGCACTTCGCAGAAAAGATTATTGCAGACAGAAAGTTTGATGAACAGTGTCATCGAAATATTATTCAAACACAAAAATTAAAAACAAGACAGTCCACAGCAAAGGAAGTGGATGAGTTTGTTTACTAAAACTGATCGTAGATATTTATCTAAAGCGAGACAGGCTGCAGATATTTCTGATTATAAAAACGTACATATCGGTTGTGTGGCAGTATACAAAGGGAATATTATTGGTATTGGTTGCAATACTAACAAAACTCATCCAGTACAGAAATATTATAACAAATATAGAATTACTGACGTTGATCAGGAAACACTTCTTCCTAAAATACATGCAGAAATTAGCTGTATCAATTCCATCCGACATCTGGATATAGATTTTTCCAAAGTCAAATTATATATATATCGAAAACGAAATGATAAACCTTATGGTATGTCTAGGCCATGTCCGTCATGTATGGCTGCCATCAAGGATTTAGGTATAAAACATATTTATTATACTACAAACGAAGGCTTTGCTTATGAATGTGTAACACAGGAGGATTTAGTATGAATATTAATACAAATATTATAGATTTTGTATGGAATTTTAAAAATTTGAAACTTAAAGATTTTGGATTAGATCCTGAGTATAACATGTTGTGTGCGCCAGTATGTAAATGCGGATGTGGTGAGAAGATGAATGTTTTACTTGAAAGTGATGATGACATCTATGATTTTTGTTATGAGCTTGTAGATACTCAAGATTGCAATTATTGTGTTGCTTTTGCAATCAATGAAAAGAATGAAATGCTTGGTGCAATCAAATATGATGGTGAAATTCATTGTATTAGATTGAAGAATATTTCGGAAGACTATCTTCAAGTTGGCTGTATGTTTGATGATTTAGAGTTACATCAGTATGGAATTGTTGTCTGTGTTGGTGATGGGGAATATAAAATTTTGGAGGAATAAAAGATATATGGCAGGTATTAATGTACCTCAGTATGAGATTTTTAAAATTGGAACAGATAAATTAAAATATTCTAAATGGAATTTGAATATTGATAAAAAAGAAGCATTTAAATACCAAGAATCTGTTTCATTATTTGAGGGTCAGCAATTTCGAATTATGGCCAAGAAAATCATGAAGAAAGCAAAATGGAAATGTGATTTTTCGAAACTTTTTATGCAAGTCGTTATTGATCAAAAAACAGATTTTGCAAGAGCAACAAACAAAAAAGGTGTTACTGTAAATGGTATAAATTATAGACGTTTTGTTGGAACAACAGGTGGTTTGAAGAATAACACTCTTCTATTTTGTAATTCGGAATACATAGATAAACTAAATGAATTATGTGAATGTAGGCGAAACAAAGAAGTGCCATTAGTTCCAGCAAAATATGAAGCATATAAAGCGTTAACTTGCTCTGCATCGCAGCCAATTTGCGAACCACATGGAATTTTAGTTGTAAAAGATTGCATTACTCAATACGAAGATGATGTAATTTCTCTCGATAGTGGAGTTGGAGACGGTGAGCCAATTCGTGAAAAAAAACATAAAGTAATGGAAAATACAGTGTCTGATGGGTTTAATTTATGTACTATTGGATACATGCAAAGAGTTGCTGAATCTCTTGGATTAGATTATACTCCTGCAGGTGTATGTTTGCGAAATGCCTGGTTAAAAGGTATGCTCTATCCTTTCCCAATTATAGAGTTTATCGAAAAATATAATGGTGGGAATTATTTTATCAAGGATATTTGGGGTAATGTACAGGACATTCGAGAGTGCGAAATGATTCTCACGGAATCTTCATTGAAATTATGGTCGGCATATGAAAGTATTGACGAATATATTGCCGCATATAGAGAGTGTGGATATGAATTTGCAGTTACGAAAATTTCTCCTCGTATCTTAGATGAAGAACGTGAATTAAACTATCAATATTTACAGTCTTATGAATTCACTGATGATGATATTAAAGAATTGTGCAATCCTACCATTCAGCATTTAAAAGATGCGATGTGTGGAGACTACGAATCCACCATTAAATTTCTTGGAATTAATGAAAATACAGACGTGAATTCATGGCAACGTGCATTATATACAAGCCAATATATGCTTGGTGATCCGTATATTATCGATTCAACTCATAGGTATATTAAGAAGAAAATAAATGATGCAAAAATTGGTAAATTAATTGTAAATGGTAATTATCAAATTGCTAGTGGCGATCCGTTTGCGTTAATGCAATCAATTTGTGGCCTAGAAATAACTGGCTTATTAAAAGCTGATCAATGCTACTCAAAATTCTGGATTGACAAATCTGTAGATTCTGTAGTTATCTTTCGAAGTCCAATGACTTCTCACAATAATATTCGAAAATGCAATGTAATTTCAAATGAAGAGTGTTTGTATTGGTATCAGTATATGGATACTATTATGATTATCAATGCATGGGATTCTTTTTGTGTGGCGGAAAACGGTTGTGATTGGGATGGCGATCTTTTATATTCAACCAATAATAAAGTCTTACTTCGTTGTTTTAGAAAATTATTAGCAATTGAATGTGTTCAAAGAAAAGCCAATAAGATTATTATTAATGAAAAAGAAGTCAAAAAAACAAATAAAAACGGCATGGGAAATCAGGTTGGGCAGATTACAAACCGTGTTACTTCGATGATCGAAGTTTTGTCACGATTTGAAGAGGGGTCTAATGAATATAATGATTTATTATATCGTATTGAATGTGGACAGCTTCACCAACAGGATGAATTGGATAAAATCAAAGGAATTATTGCAAAGCCAATGGCAAAATATTGGTATAATCTTGGTGCTTGCAAAGATAATCATTATTTACAATCAATTTGTGCTTATCGAAAACCGTATTTTATGATCTATATTTATGATGAGATTAAACGTAAGTATAAGAACTATATCAAGGAAAGCGAGATAAAATGCGCTGCATTATATGATTGTAGTATTCAAGATTTATATAGTAAAAAGGATAATTTAACTGACGAACAAAAGGATTTTTTATTTTGGTATGAGTATAAAATGCCGGTTGGCATTGGAGCATGTGCAATGAATAAAATCTGCTGGTATGTTGAAAGTCAATTAGACGGATATAAATCACAATTGCATCATGATTCTACTTTTGATTACAATTGTTTAAAAGTTAAACGTCGATGTACAGAAGAACATCGAAAAGCTTTACATGATCTTGAACAAGAGTATCGTGAATGTATTAAGGAGTATAAAGCAAACAGGTCTTCCGACAAAGAACAATCAAATAATAACAGAAAATATTTATGCGAAAAATTTAGGCAAGCGGCTATTGAACTTTGTCCAAATGATGAAGAGCGCATGAATATTATCCTTGATATTACCTATGGGTATAAGGGGAATCGACAGTTTTGTTGGGACTGTATTGGTGACTTGCTTATTAAACGTTTGGAAGAAATGGGGAATGAAAATGTATATACTGAATGAGAAGGATTATATTAGATCTGTTCTGGCTTCAAAAAAGAAGCCAGAAGATCTATCTATTGGCTATTTGATTGTTTTAACAGCAAAATATTATTATATTAACAATGAAAATATAGAAAAAAAACAGTTAGTTGAAATCGTTACAAATAAGATTTCCGATATGATGATTTATGGCTATCAAGAATATAAATGGATTCGCAAAATTGAGAAAGTATGTGATATTTTTTATGATAACGAGAAAGATAAAAAGTCAAAGAAAAAGGAAGAAATTAACGAAAAGGACAAACAACTCAGAGAATTAAAATATGTTCCAATTTATCAAGAAGAAATTGATCTTATTAACTCACTTCCTAATGACAGACAAAAGAAATTTATGTTTACTTTATATGCCGTAGCTCGTTATATGGATTCTGATGGATGGATTAATAAAAAGGATCTTAGAGGATTGTCTGAAATTTTTAAATTGGCAAATATTACTCTTACGTCGGATAAAAAAAACGAACTGCTTCATGAGTTATATAAAAATGGTTATATTTATTTTGGTAAACAAATAGATAACCTGAATATTAGAGTTAATTTAGCTGAATCTGATAATGTAGTATATAAGATAAAAGAATTTTCTAATTTAGGGAATCAATATATCGGTAACTTTAAAAAAGGATATAGACAATGTGCAAATCCATCATGTGGAAAAAGAGTTAAAATGACTGCACCAAATAGGATTTATTGTAGTAAGTGTGCCGAAGAAATTGATCGAGAAAAAGCAAAAGATCGCATGAAGAAATTGAGAAACCATAAAATGTTCGAAGCTGACAGTATGAAAAATGCCTAATTTTGTTGGGATTTTTATCTCTTTTTCAAAAAAAATTGTTTTTCTTTGAAGGGAATAAATAATCATTTTTTATTTCTGACTATACCGGAAGAAACAAAACCTGTAGTCTATTCAACGGGCGGTTACTCTCTGCCGCCCTTTCAAAAGGTTAATTCTTTATGTTAATTTCATAATTATCTCCTCTTTCTTTTATGTTTTATTTTTTACTGGCAGATATAATAGTTTGCCAGTATTATCGCGGGATATGTTGGATCGGATCCACGAGAGATTCATGTTCTCTAAAGCTACGTTCGACTCGTAGTCCCGCAACTCGTGGCATAGCACAGATAGATGCGTGTGAGCGTATTAAAGGCGAATTTACAACTCGTCGCCATGAAAATTGGTCAATCTATGCAAAACTAACATCCCAGGCACTCAAAAAGTGTCGTTTCATACCGGTAAAACGAGTAAGTCCTGTGTGGAAATAGTGTCAGGAAATAGGGAGCAACAAGGTGATTCAGGGGCAACCGCTGAGAATCATTTTTCTGCGCAACAGAATAGCTCACGCAAACCTATGAAGATATGATGGGGAATTAGGAGGATATATAGTGCGAGTCCTTATTAGATAAGTGCGATGTCCATTTGGGTAAGTGAATTGGTAGAGATGCCAAATTAGCTTATGCAGGATGTGAGTAGGGACTATAACCGAAAGCTACGAAGGCGTGATGGATTTTGTTATCCAAAAGATAACGAAACATCTGGTGCAGCGCGTCTTCTGTATTCAATTTCGTTTCTTTTGATTTGATTAATTAGAATATAAAATATTATAAAATGGTCTAATACAGAATGTTATTATAATAAACAAATTATCAAGCGAAAGTCTGCATCTTCATGCAATGTAAGCAGCCAAAATGTGTAATCTCTTCGGAGGTAATACACACACTGAAAGATGCGCAACGTCTGGATGTGTTAAGTGGATTCTGCACGGTTTTCTTAGCGGAAATTTGTGGCGTGGCAACGTCAACGGAATGATGATTCTTGAGTAATTGCATGGTAAGAAGATAAGCCTCTTCTCAAAAGGCGGTTGTGGAAGATACTATGTGTGTGCGTAAGCAACATATAGTGGATAACCGAAGAAAAAATAATGTCGGTAAAGGTTTCTGAAAATACGTATAATCTCAGCGTATTTATTTTGCTACTTCTGTAGCATTATTGCGGTGTAGCTCAGTTGGTGAGAGCATTCGGCTTATATCCGAACGGTCGTGGGTTCGAGTCCTACCACCCCAACTATTTATCTTTGTGGTAAATACAAAGAAATTTAAAACGAAAGGTGTGTATTAATATAGTACTCATTACTAAACAAGAGAAAGAATATTTAGTAAAGCATGGAGTTCCTTATGCGGAAGGCGGCGTATCCCATTCGGAATCATGTCATAAACGTAAAAAATTCTATTTGTGTGAGACTACTCATAATATGAGACTACTCGAAAATTATAGAAAAAAATTATATCATCGCTAATGCGAAATTTAATGAGAAAGGTGGTATCAATTATTGGAATTTAAATTATTCCTAGATACCAATGCTCTTCTGAATTTGCAAAGGGAAGCTTTTAAAGAACCTTTTATTATCTCACAGAAGACGCTTGAAGAGATTGAAAGTATTAAGACTTCGGGTCATAAAGATAATGAAGTTAAATACAAAGCCAGACAAACGGCTCATATGCTGGATGAGCATTATGGAGAATATGAGGTTGTCGCAACTAACACAGATATAAAAAATATTCTTGCAGGATATTACTTAGAGGAAACACCTGATAACATTATTCTTGCATCAGCAGTTTTATATAATCGAAATGTATCTCCTGTCATTGTTTGTACAGACGATCTCAATTGTAAATTTATTTCAAAAAATATTTTTAAACTACCAACTAAAGGTGTAAATGAAATAAATCTTGTTAAAAATATTGATGAATACACAGGATACAAAGATGTAACTCTTTCTGATGAGGAAATGAGTTATTTTTATTTACATTTAAATGAAAATCAATATGATTCACTTTTGAATGAATATCTGATAATTCGAAAGAATGATGGTGAGGTTGTTGATTACAGAAAATGGAATGGACAAGAATATCATCCTATTTCTTATAAACAAATCAATAGTCATTTTATGGGCAAAATCAAACCAAGAAACCCACAACAGGTTTTAGCATTTGATATGCTACAGGACAAAGAAGAGACAATCAAAGTTATCTCGGGTAGATTTGGTAGTGGCAAAGATTATCTCATGATTGCAAATGCTATCAAATTAATCGAAGAAGGAAAATTCGAGAAATTAATTTATGTCAGAAATGCAATTGGCGTAAAAGATGCAAATGAGGTTGGTTTCTTACCTGGTACTAAATTTGAGAAGATTTTGCCATTTGCAATGCCGTTAGCAGATCATCTTGGTGGAGAAAATGGTCTGGAAATGCAGATTATGGCAGGAAATATTGAAGTTGAACATCTCGGTTATATTCGAGGACGAGATATTAAAAATGCGATTATCTACGTTAGTGAAGCAGAAAATCTAACAAAAGAACATGTCCAGCTTCTTATTGGACGAGTTGGTGAAGGATCTGCTCTTTGGATGAACGGAGATTTTAAACAAACAGATTCTACTCTTTTTAGAATGAATAATGGTTTACTATCCACTGTACAAAAACTTGCAGGACATCCAAAATTTGGTTATGTACAGCTTCAGAAAACAGAACGAAGTGAAACTGCAGCTATGGCAGATTTATTAGATTAATCCTTTTATGGAAATATTATGAAAGCACGAGGCATATTGCCAATGGAAATGTTAGAACTACCACTTGTAGGTAATATAAAAGATAGTGATGTCCCATCACCAGAAGAATATACCTATTGGAAAGATAGAAAAAACAGAACCTTTTATATTGACTATGAAATTGATGAAGATTATTCATTAGTTGAATTAGCAAAAATTATTATTCAAATGAATATCGAAGAAAAAGATGTAAAGCAGGAAGATTTGCAACCGATTCGCCTTTTCATTCATAGTTATGGTGGAGATATCGAACAATCATTATTTTTCTGTGATTTAGTTAAAGCGAGCAGAATTCCCATTATTACTATTGGCATGGGTGTTGCAATGTCTGCTGGATTTTTAATCTTTTTGTCTGGCAAACGAAGATATGCATTTTCTCATACTTCAATGCTTGTTCATTCTGGATCAGCGGCATTTCAAGGTACTGCTGAACAAATTGAAGAAGCGCAAAAGAATTATAAAAAGCAAATCGAACAAATGAAATCATATATTCTCACCAATACAGATATTGACGAGAAAACATTTAATAAAAACAGAAATAAAGATTGGTATTTATCTAGTGACGAGCTTTTAAAATACAATATTATTGACGAAGTGATTACTGATATTACGACCATTATTTAAGGAAGAGTTTACTACTCTTCTATTTTTTATACAAATTTTTAGGATTAAAAGGAGAATTATACGATATGGCAGCATTTACTTATAAGAAAACATCGACAACTTCAATGAAAGTTACTGGCATTTTAAATCCACAGACTATGGTAATTAATGTTGATGGAGAAGATAAGCAACTTTCTACTCTTCTACGTGACTTCGCAGACCTACCAGTAGAAATTAATATTAAGGTCAAGGATGAGGAAGAGCTGGATGAACCAGTTGATGTCGAGTAAGAAGGGAGTGACTTACTATTACTTCCTATAAAAGATTACCTGGCGAAACAGATGATCAACTCATCTATAGAGTGACAAATGATAAGGACTTGATTGGTTCATGGAACGATGTAGCTGATGTACTTAATGAGTTACTTGGTACAAATTACGGAGAATCCAAATTCCGGAAGGATAAAGCGACATTTGATAGAATGCTGAATGCAAATCGTGACAAATTTGTTGCTTCTAATCAACAGCTGCAAGATATTCGGTTTGCACAAAGAGAATTAGAGCGATTAAAAATTCAATTTAGAGATGAAAGAAACGCTTGGCAAAAGCAAAATTATATTGATGCTAGAATTGAGCAAAAATTAGATCTATTAGAAAAACAATTGAGCGATCTTGGAAAAGTAAATTTTTCTAAACATAATGACGTTTCTATATCATCTGATAATGATATGCTTGTAATTTTAAGTGATTTACATATCGGTCAGACATTTCATTCATTCTTTGGAGAATATAATACTGATATTGCTAAAGACAGAATGCAACAATTATTAGATAACATCATTTCTATCCAAAAACTACATAATTCTGAAAGGTGTTATGTATCTCTACAAGGAGATCTCATATCAGGAAATATTCATAAAACAATCCAAGTAACTAATCGTGAAAATGTAATTGAACAGATTAAAATTGCAACGGAACTCATCTCTTCATTTTGTTATGAGTTGACCAAATATTTTAAAGTCGTATTCATGACAAACGTGTCTGGAAACCATACAAGAATTGATAGAAAAGAAGATGCAATTCATGACGAACGGTTAGATGATTTGATTAGTTGGGCAGTTGATTTATCTTTACAGCATATCAATAATTTTCATATTTTGACAAGAAATCTCGATTCGGGAATTGTTGATATATCTATCCGTGGGAAAACATATGTTGGTGTGCATGGTGATTTTGATCCATTTGGGAAATCTGGTGTACAAAATTTGTGTCTGGCGATTGGATACATTCCATACGCTGTGTTATATGGACATTTACATACGTGTGCTCTTGATGAAGTGAATGGAGTAAAAATGATTCGAGGTGGATCTTTAGCTGGATGTGGAGATCAGCACACTGTGGAAAAAAGATTAACAGGAAAACCATCTCAGATGGTATGTATTTGTACAGATAAAGGGGTACAGGCTTTTTATCCTGTTGAATTAAACTAAAAATAAGTACAGATACGTCTGTACTTACATATAAAGAAGGTCATCGGCTACCTAGAATTCCTGCCTTTCCGTTGTTATACAACAAAACGTATAAAACTCGGGAAAAGCCGATGACTAAAACAATACAGAAGAAGGACTGACGGCTATCTCGATTTCTAGAAGTGAACTTTATCAGAGAATTCAATCCTGTCATCAGGATGCAGGTATCATAACCTAACGGTTACGTTCGTGCCGCTAATACTGTCTCACTCGTTCCCATTTATTATAACGGAAACGTGAGTAGCTATTGACATGTACTAGTGTTTCTGGTGAATAAAACATCGCCATACTAAATCACCTGCCTTCCATTGATAAACTTTCTATCATTGGAAAAACCGGCAGTCCAAGAATACGGAAGATGCTCCGTACTTATAAAGAATAACATATTATAAAAAATTAGACAAGCACTTCATAAGTGCAAAATTTATTTGAACAAAAAGGAGAATATTAAAATGATGAACAAACAAGATATTTTTAAAACCGTAGCAGCAAACCTAGAAGTAACCCAGAAAGATGCAGCAAAATATGTAGATGCTATTTTCGCGATTATCAAAGATGCAATGGCTGATGGAGAATCTGTAAATATCGCAGGATTTGGAAAATTCGAGGTTGTAGAAAAGGCAGAATCTAAGAGACGTAATCCTCAGACTGGTGAAACAATTATGGTTGCTGCTCATAAAGCACCGAAATTCAAGGCAGCTACTGCTCTTAAAGAGGCTGTTCTCTAATAGATCGGTGGTGATTATATGCATACATTGAAATGCAAAAGTATCGAAGAATTAGTTGAAGTAGTTGTCGAGACTTATGAGCTACTACATGATTGTGATCGAAACGTAAGTTTTGTTGTTAAATATGATCATGCAAAAGAAATTTTGAGAGAATTGGTATTTTACGATTATGATCTAAAATTTGTTGAGTTAGCAGATCCTGAGTTGGATAACTATGAAGACGAATATGTTATCAGTATTGTGTGTGATGAAATATTTTGCGAGAAGCTAAAATTGGACGGAAGATATTGTATGCTATCTCCAAAATTTGTATTTTTTGATGAAAATGCAAATTCTAAATGCGTTAAATATTTTGAATCGGATATGAAATATGAATTTGAAATCACGGAAGAAGAATCTAGTGGTAAATCTGATCAGGAGTTGAATTGTCATGACGATTCTATGGATGTAGATTTCTCTGATGATGGACAGGGATTTACATGTAGCAAGCATGATAAGAATGGATATAGTTCTATTTCATATTGGTCATCTGAACAGGTTGATAAGAATCGTTTATCTGAAATTTTGAAAAGTTTTTATTTATAATTTTGTTGAGTGTGTAAGACTGCAGCTTACGCACTCAAATACAGGTCGTTAGTGTAATTGGTAACACGACAGTTTCCAAAACTGTTAATCAGGGTTCGAATCCCTGGCTTCCTGTTTACAATTTTCTGCAAACGAGTGCAGAGAATAAATGATTAGAGACGGGTGGATAACCTGATAATGAGTAATATAGGGTAGTTTATTACTCTTCTATCTCATCTCTATTGGTGGAAAGAATGTATAGGGTATGTTCCTATCACACCAGCAATGGAGAACTTTGTTGGATAATTATCAACCAGTTCTCCTTTTCTAAAAATATATTTCTTAGCAAAAGGAGAAACCAAAATATAATGAACGAAATTATTTTAAAAGAAGAAAAAGGGCAAGTGGTAGCAAGTAGCAATGATATTGCAGAAAAATTTGGCAAAAGGCATGATCAAGTTTTAAGAGATATCGATAACATGTTAAAATCTGACTCCACAATTTTGTGGAGTGAAATGTTTAATGAATCTACATATGTAAATTCTCGTGGAAAAGAATATCGTTGTTTTCTTGTTAATCGTGATGGGTTTTCATTACTTGCAATGGGATTTACTGGTAAGAAGGCTCTTGAATGGAAACTTAAATATATTAATGCATTCAATGCCATGGAAGAAGCGTTAAAATCTGGGACAACACTTTCTGAAGAAGAACGTTTAAAATTACAGTTGTTTAGCAAAGACCCAAGTGAAGTCGCTTATGCACATAAACGGCTTGTTGAGATCGAAACTGCTCCACTTGTTGCAGAAATTGAGGAACAGAAACCAAAAGTTGAATATCATGATGAAGTTCTTAATAAAGACGGATTAATTACTACTACCGTTGTAGCAAAGGATCTTGGTTATAGAAGTGCTCAAAAACTTAATGAGATTATGAATCTTAATCATATTATTTTTAAGAACCAATCTGGAACATGGTGTCCGTATGCTGAATATGAATGGCTAATTACTGAAGGATATGCAGATTATCAGAGTTATACTGCCAAGAATGCTGCACCATGTTTGAAATGGACTGAAAAAGGTAGAAAATGGATTATCGAAAATTATGATCAGTGGGCAAAGAATATTACTGCAGTATAACAATGTGCTATTTGTGATGGAGAATAAGATATAGAGATCTCTCGATCGGTGTCATAGCTGGTTGAGAGAATTGATGGAATGGGACTATTGGAAGTCATGAGTCAATAGAGTAGAGTCACCTACCTCTCTCCCATTCTATTTTTATATATAGTTTTATGTAGGTGGGAAAGTAGGAAAAATGGGATTAGTATTGCCACAACAAGTTAAAATAAAATGGACTGGAAATACAAGAAAACATTATGAAAATAAAGGTTATATTTATACAAAACATTTAGATGAGTTTTTTGTAAATGTTCAAGATTTAACATCTGGATCAATGATTAATATTGACGTAAAGTGTGATTTCTGCAATCAAATGAAAAAGATGCCTTATAAAGATTATTTGAATTTACGATCCGATCTTTATTGTTGTCCAGAATGCTTAAGCCATAAAAAGAAATATAGAGATAAAAATGGGAAGTTATATTTTATAGAAATACCTTATAGAAATAAAGAATGGCTGTATAACGAATACATAGTAAAAAATAAGAATGCCGAAGATATTGCAAAAGAATGCAATATAAATACGCGAACATTGCGTGAATGGATTTCAAAATTCAATATTTCAAAATATGGAAATTTGAAAAACATATTACCAAAAGAAACCTTATATATGATGTATTTTATTAAGCATATGACATCTGAAGAGATTGCAAAACAATATAATACAACAGGTAATACCGTAATTTCCTTAATAAAAGAATATGGTTACACTATTCCAACAAGAAGTGAACTACTTTCTGTTTATTATGAAGAAAAAGATGGTTATAAAAAAGTACGTGAGTCACAATCTACGTTGCAAGGTCGTATTAAATCGTCATGCAGACAACGAGGTATTCCATTAGATGAATTTGATGGATTTTCGACAACAGAACAGCATATGGCAAGAAATAATACATATTACAAAGAGTGGGTTAGAAAAGTATTTGATAGGGATAATTATACATGTCAATGCTGTGGGAAACGTGGTAGTAATTTGAACGCCCATCATTTATATAATTTTTCAGATTATCCAGACTTAAGATACGATATAAACAATGGTATTACATTATGTGAAGCATGTCACCTTATAAAGTATCCGAATAGTTTTCATTCTTTATATGGGGAAAAGAATAATACTCCAGAACAGATACGAGAATTTATACAAAATTATAAAAACATTAAAAATATATAGATTATTAATAATTTATATTGAAAGGAAGTGAATTGGATGGCTATCAGAGGTCGAATTTATCATAATTTTTATACAGAAGAATTATGGGCGAAAGTTAATAAAGAGAATAAACGTATAATGAATGATTTTCTTCAAGAGTATAAACAGAGAAAAAAGAGCAAAGGAACCATTGCTGGCTATCACAATGATCTTCGTATTATTATGATTTATATATTAAAAGAATTGGACAATCGTTGTGTTTTAGATTTAAAGAAAAAAGATTTTAGAAATCTTAGTTTATATTTTACTGAAGAATGTGAAATGTCTGCGGCAAGAACAAATAGATTAAAAAGTGCCATTAATAGTCTTCTCACGTTTTGTGAAGACGATGATGATTATGATTATGAGATTAATTATGCAAAAAAAGTACATGGAATACCAAAGTCTCCAGTAAAAGATAACGAAGATGACTTTTTCTTTACATATGATGAATTTATTAAAGTAAGAGATATTTTAGTACAACAAGAAAAATGGCAGCTTGCAGTTTTATGGAGTATTGGTTTTGATTCTGCTGGCAGAAAAAATGAATTATTTCAAATCCAAAAGCACGGGTTGTTAGATGGAAATAAAACTAATGTAGTTGTTGGAAAACGAGGTAAAAAGTTTCCATTAGTATACTTAGATGATACAAGAGAATTAATTAGAAAATATCTTGAATGGCGTGGAGATGATGATATTGATTCTCTATGGATTAAAGGAAGCGGCGAAAATAAACAGCCTATTTCCGATTCTTCTGTACTTTACGATCGGATTGTAAGTATTTCAAAAATATTATCAGAAGTTCGCGGAGAACAATGTAATATTTTCACTCACACTATGAGGCATAGTAGACTTGAGTGTTTATCGCAAGGAACAGATTTAAGATTACTTGATGAAAATGGTAATCCTAGAAAATATCCTTTGGAACAGGTGCAAATCTTTGCACACCATTCAGATCCAAGTACTACGCAAGGATATTTAAAGGATCATTCAGAGGATACAATCAATTCTATGTTTGGAATTTAACATTTCATCCGGAGAATAATACAATATAGATCATATATTGGTTTATACAGCAGCTGTATTATTCTACTACAAATTTGTCATTTGTCAAGGCTTGACTTGACATTCCTCAAAAATTAGGGTATATTACATTTGTAAGTAAGACAAAGTAAGTAGAAGTAGAACAATGTAGAGTGATCTAGTAGTCTACATAATTATTTAAATAAATAAAATAACCACTTGCTAATCAAGTGGCTTTCAATAAATCGAATATATAGAATTGGGACATTCACCCAAGTGGATTTCTCAGAGCCGAAGTGGTATCGGCTGATTTCAACTTACGAAAAGGATCGCTTATTTAGCGGTCTTTTTTCGTTGGGACAATATTCTGTAAAAATATTAGAACTGTCCCGGCAACAATCGTAGATAGTAAATTACTATCATTCACAATTGTATATGTATCTTTAAAAAATCTTAGAAACGTATCTATGTCGCATCACCCTCCTTTCTTAGCAAGGGTATCTATATAACGAAGCATCGCTGCTTCGATGCGACTCTGAAAAATCCTTGGCATTGCATCCAGCCGTAAATGAACGCCTAGGTGAATTCCTACATATAGATTATATGTCAACAGGAAAAATCTGTCAACCATAACATATGGACAATCTATAGATAGATCGTGTAGCAACACGTAAACTGCAATCTCCGACAGACGTCTAGAAATCGGTATTGGCACAAACCTAAGAAAATGTGCGACGTCAAAAAATACAAAAAATCGCAAAAATATTTATAAAAAGAACGTGCTGTACCTTTACAAAATTTTCCTGTTGTGATAATGTGAAATTATCAAATACAGGAGGTAATTTTGTATGGACTATGTAGTAAAAAGACAGAGTGCAAAGAACTTTACTAAAGATATCGCAAAAGGAAAATACAGTATGAAACACAAGTTTCAACGCCAGGAAAATCAGTGGGGCAATCGTCAGAAAAGTTTACTGATTGACTCTATGCTTCGTCCATATCCGATTGATCCAATTAGATGTGAAGTAGGATCTGACGATGTAAGAAGAATTTTTGATGGCGTTCAGCGAGCTACCACAGTAAGAGACTTTTTTAAAAAAGATGGTTTTAGATTGGCTAAAAATTTAAAACCAGTTACAGTTGATGGCGAGGTATACGAAATTGCTGGTAAAAAATATGCACAGCTTGATGAGGCTGTACAAGATAAACTGAATGATTATGAGATGACAATCTATGTGTTTACTGATTGTACTGGGGAAGATATTCGAGAAATGTTTACTCGTCAGAATAATGGTAAACCATTAAACAATACTCAAAAACGTACAGCAATCGAGAGTGAAAAAGTAAGTGACGTTATCTTTAATTTTGCAGATCATGAGTTCTTTGAAAAAATCCTTACTGATGCGCAATATAAGAAAGATGTTCAGCGTGATCTGATCCGCGAAACCCTTATGCTGATTAATACAAATGAAGAAAATGATTTTACATCATTTAGAGCGAAAGATATTGACAGTTTTGTTGTTTGGTATGATGAAAATATCAATGCTACTGATATCAGTATATTAACAGATGTATTAGATGCTTTCAATACAGGCGATGAAGTAATCAAGGTAAAATCTACTTCTATCCCAATGATCCTGTATGGCGGTTATAAATGTATTAAAGACGGAAAAGATTTTAGAAAATTCGAAGCTGCGGTAAATGAGTTTGCTGAGAATTATGATTCCAATGAAGCATATAAACAGCTCGTACAGTCTGGAACTACTGCTTCTGCTGGCGTTAAAGCTCGTCTACAGTATTGGAATAAAGTCGTAGATAATTTATAATTTTTTGTGAAATAATTTAATATGATTTTTATTATGGAGAGTGGAGCAATCTACTCTCCTATTTTTATGGGCAGATGTGCTTAGTGGCGATAGCAACGGACTGTAAATCCGTCACATTAGAAACACCGTAGGTTCGACTCCTACTCTGCTCATTTTTGTTTTGGAGCTTTACTCAAGTTGGATGAAGAGATCAGTCCTGAAAACTGACAGGCCGCTAACAACGGCGCGTGGGTTCGAATCCCACAGGCTCCGTATATAATTAGCGAATGGAGGCAGTGCCTCCGTATGCCGGTATGGTGGAATTGGTAGACACATCTGGTTTAAGCCCAGATTGTTATGAGCAGTGCGAGTTCGAGTCTCGCTGCCGGTATTATTTTTTTATAAAAGGAGACATACATATGAAAGGTATGACTGGAATTTACAGGATTAATCCTGCGTTGTTTGGTGGAATCATGGCATTATTCGTAGAATTAATAGTAACAATGATTTTACCTCTGTAGAATATAAATGATAGAAATATTTTATTAGATATAAAGAAGAGTATATTTATTACTCTTCTTTTTTTATTGTAATAAATAAAAGAAAGAAGGCGACACAATGGCTAAAGTAATTGATCCACTGTCTGATAACGAAGTTAACAAAATGACTGTGGTAAATTTAAGAACAGCTTATAAAAAATTAGCTGATTTTTGTAGAAAAATCCTCAATGGTAATATAGTATACTGCAGCCATTGTGGTCAGTGGAAAACTCGAATGGCATTTTATTCATCTGATATTAGTGCAGATCATTTAGAGCATTATGCCTGTAAAGAATGTATATTAGATGAATGCACAGATTACGACAAGAAAACTGAAATTCGAACAGATAATAAAGAAAAGACTATAGAGACATTTAAGCGTTTAAATTGGTATTTCGATGAAGGAATTTATAATGATCAATTACAATCATTATCTGAACAAACAGGTGAAAAAGTAAGAAGCACTGCCGTACAGCAATGGATTGTAATATGTCGTAGCCTAAATGATTATAAAAATAAAACTTTTAAAGATTCTGTGTTTAATATTGAAGATGAAGATATGGACCAAGAATATAATACAAAAATTGTTCAGAAAACATTAAAATCAGCAAAAAAAAGGTTTGGAAATTATAATACTGAAGATTTAATGTTCTTAGAGAATGAGTATAAAGATTGGACAACTAGATATCCATGCGAAAATAAGGCACAAGAATTATTATTTAAGAGAATTTGCTTTAAAGAGCTTGAAATAGACAAAGCACAAAGAAATGGAAAAGACACTAAGGAATTGGATGCAACGCTTCAAAACCTTATGGGAAGTTTGAATGTAAAACCTTCACAAAAAACATCTAATGCATTAACAGACAATCTTACCTTCGGACAGTTGATTGATAAATGGGAACAGGAAAAACCAATCCCAGAACCAGACGAAGAATTTAAAGATGTTGATAAAATCGGGTTATATATTGATGTTTTTTTTAAAGGTCATTTATCCAAAATGATGGGCCTGAAAAACGCATTTTCTGCTCTATATGAAAGATTCATGTCTAAATATACCGTTACTAAGCCACAATACGATGAAGATTTTGATTCTGAAGCACTTTTTGATCAAATTTTTGGATCAAAGATTGACGAGGAATAAATTATGGCTATAAGAAAAACTCAAGCTGAGTTAGAAAAAGACAAAGAGCAGAAAATAATGGATACTGTGGCCTGGAGAGCTGCTTACTATAGAAATAACCCGCAACGTTATGTGTCAGAAGTCCTTGGAATTACTTTAAAGATATTTCAAAAAATATTATTGTGGTGTATGATGCACTACAATTTTACAATGTATCTTGCCGCAAGAGGCCAGGGAAAAACGTATTTAACGGCACTATTTTGTTGTGTTCGTTGTATACTTTTCCCTGGAACAAAAATAGTTGTAAGTTCTGGTACATTAAAACAGGCAAACGAAGTATTGCTTAAGATACAAGATGATTTTATGAAACAATCATCTATTTTACGATCGGAAATAGAAAAATGTAGTATCGGACAAAATGATGCATCTATTTATTTTAGAAATGGATCGTGGATAAAGACACGTACAAGTTCCGAGAATAGCCGTTCAGCAAGGGCAAATTGCATAATTGTTGACGAATTCCGCATGGTTGATGAAACAGTCCTTAATACAGTTCTTAGGAAATTTTTAACAAGTCCAAGACAACCAAAATATTTAAATAAATCAGAATATAAACATCTTCAAGAAAGAAATAAGGAAATATATATGTCTAGTGCTTACTTTAAAAGTTCATGGGCATATAAAAAAGCTCAAAGCTATACACTGAATTTCTTTGATGATAAAAAGAAATACATGATAGTGGGGCTTCCTTATCAAGTATCAATTAAAGAAGGGCTTCTCTCCAGAGAACAAGTTGAAGATGAAATGTCAGAGCTTGATTATAATGAATTGGTTCAACAAATGGAAATGGAATGTTTGTGGTTCGGAGATACCGATGGTAGTTTATTTAAATTTGATGAGTTATTTGCAAGACGCAAGCTAAAAAAAGCTTATATGCCATTGAGTTTCTATAATGATAAAGTACAAATTCCAAAAGTGTTAACAACAGAAAAAAGAATTCTATCGATTGACGTAGCCCTTATGCAATCAACTAAAAAGAAACGAAACGATGCTTCTGCAATTTTTATTAATGATCTAATTCAAGTAAATGATACTTCTTACCAGTCTAATTTTGTTTATGGTGAAACTTTTGAAGGTCTAACAACTGATGATCTTGGAATTATAGTGATGAGATATTTTTACAAATATAACTGTACAGACTTAGTGCTTGATACAAATGGTATTGGTTTGGGTGTATTTGACTTTATTATAAAAGATCAATACGACCAAGAAAATGGGGAAACATATAAAGCATTAACATGTATTAATGATTCAGATATGGCTTCTAGATGTCATGTAAGAGATGCCAATAAAGTTATTTGGTCTGTAAAAGCAACAGACAAATTTAATAATGAAATTTGCGTATTGCTTAGAAATGGAATTCAAAATGGTAAAATAAATTTTTTAACAACAGAGCAAGAAGCAGATTTAGCGTTAAAAGATACATATAAAGGATATTCGAAACTTTCTCCAACTGAACAAGCAAAACTAAAGATGCCGTATCTACAAACAACCCTTGGTATTTACGAATTAGTAAAATTAGACCACGAAGTAAAAAATGGAAACATTAAAGTAAAAGAAGTGTCTGGTATGAGAAAGGATAGATATTCTTCTATAGCATATAATTATTGGTGTGCATGTCAATTAGAATTAAAGTTAAGACCAAAAACAACATCAACTCAATCTCTTCTCTCTAAACTTTCAATCAATCAACCAAAACGCATATCTTCGTTTTCCAAAACAATCTAAATAAAAATCCAAAACACAACTAAATAGCAAAGGAGGTGTTTGCATCAAAGATGACACAACCAAAGAAAGAGATGACTGAAACATCTCCAACACGTAAAAAACAACCAACAGCTGCAGAACGAAAATTATATATGCAAAGTCTTGAACGCCAACAAAAGAGATTTGCAGAAACACAGAATGCATTTAAGCAAGTTCGTGATGTTACAAAAACGACAAGACAAATTCCTATAAGTTCATATAACAAGGGAAATGTAATTAAATATCTTCAAAATATAGACAGTTATGAAGATGAATTGCGTGGTTTATCTCGTTACTTATTTTATCGTTGTCAGATATATTTTAGATTAATTATGTATAATGCAACTATGTTTGATCTAAATGCAAGGTACGTAGTTCCTACATATGATCCAACCGGTGACAACGACAAGGAAAGTATATTAAAAGATTATTATGACACTTTGGTATGGCTAGATAGAATGTCTTTACAAGGGAACTTCTTACAGGTATTAATTAATAACTTTATAGAAGATGTATTCTATGGATGCTGTTGGCTGGACGAAACCGGAATGTTTATTTTAAAAATTCCACCAGATTATTGCAGAATTTCTGGTAAATATTTTACTGGCGATTATTCTTTCTCTGTAGATATGAGTAAATATAAAAAATTCGAAGATGTATTAGAATATCTTGGTGATCCGTTACTTTCTATGTATAAGGAATATGGTGGTAACAGTCAGAAAAAATGGCAACCAATGCCTGATGAATATGCTTTGTGTACAAAATCAAGAGTTGAGACATGGGAAACTATTGTTCCAATTTATAGTGGATTATTTATTGATTTAATTGGTCTTTTAAATCTTGGTGACGTACAAGCCGTTGCGGATGAACAACAAATTTATAAACTAATAACAGCTACCATCCCGACATTATCTGGTGCTGATGAACCAGATCAATGGGCTGTAAACATTGATTTTGCTGTAGATTATTATAATAAATTGGTTGATAGCCTTCCACCTTATATTGGTTCTGTGATAAGTCCATTGCCACTTAATACAATATCTTTTTCTGATGACCAAACAACAGACACGACGAAGGTGCAAAAAGCCACAAAAGAAGTATTGAATACTTCTGGTGGAGCGCAAATACTTAATTCTTCTAGTATTTCTGGTGCTGAAGCATTTCGAGCTGCTACAAAGGCAGATACTGAATTAGCAGTTTCTGCACTTTTAGGTCAGATTCAAGGCTGGGTAAATAGAATGCTATCATACCAAGTCAAAAATGCGGCGAAGATTAAATTTTTCGAAGTGTCTTCTTATACAAAAGATATTCTTAGAGAAGCCATGCAAAAAGATCTGCAATATGATAGTTCTAAAATGATATTAATAAATGCATTAAATGGGATTAGTGAACTTGATACCCTTTCGATGACTTTCTTAGCCAATGATGTATTAGATTTAAAGAATAAATTTGTTCCACTCGTATCAGCAAATACAGTATCCAACGCAAGTGATGATGGTGGCAGACCAGAGGTTTCTGATTCAAAAATAAGTGACGAGGGAGCTAAAACAAGAGACAGAAAATAATTAGGTGGTCATATGAAAGAAAAGTTTTTAAAAACAACAGACACTACTACCTCTGAAAACCTAAAAAAACTTGGATTTCAAGTAGTAAGTGAATTGAATGGAATGTATGTATTTTTGAATACTGACAAACTTCAGTTTTCAAATATAGATAAATCAAAAATACAGTATAGCAATATACTTACTTTTTAGCCACTCTTCTATTTCTTGAGTGGTATTTTTTTATACCTAATATTTAAGGAAAGGAGGAATGACTAAATATCATGTCAAAAAAAAGACTTCTTTTTATAGAAGATTTATATGATTTTTATTTAAACAAATATAAAAGATCTACACATTTTAGTAGCGAAAAAAATGGAGAACCTTTGGTTGTTCAGGTACATGGCAAAGTTAATTTTGATCAGCCTGACAAAAACAAAGACGGACTACTTCCAGTTCACCTCCAATCTTGTCATACAGATTTAAATGTAAATGGATCAAATATTGACAAAACTGTTATGGAAGCAGCATTGCCATCATTCAGCAATCGTCCGATTCTTGGTTATATCCATAAGGTAGTTACAGATGAAAATCCGGATGGTCAGTGGGAGTTTTACAGTCACAATATGCATGAGGATGAAAATGGAGAGCTTGTTTATGACGAATATCCGATTGGAATCATTCCGGAGAGCTGTAATGCACAACTTGTTTACGATGAAGAAAAAGAAAAAACCTATTGTGAAGTTGATGGATATATCTTTGAAGAGTATTCAAAAGCCGCTGAGATTTTAGAGCGTGAAGGTGAATGCTTTGTATCGGTTGAACTTTCAATTCGAGAATTAAGCTATGATGCAAAATCAAAGTATTTAAACATCGAAGACTTTTTCTTTAGTGGAGTAACAATTTTGGGGAAAACTCCACATGGAGAAACCGTAAAGCCTGGAATGTCAGGATCAAATATTAAACTTACTGATTTTAAAGCAGAAAATAACAGTTTATTTGAAAATTATGAATCAAAAATGGATGAGTTGCAAGAACGACTAAATAAATTAGAGTCTACTTGCTTCAGTATTAAGGAGCAAACTTCTGCTCTACTATTACAAAAGGAAGGAGGAAATGAAAGTAAAATGAATAAATTTGAAGAGTTATTAGAGAAATACAATAAAACTGTAGAAGACATTACATTTGAATATTCTAATTTATCAGATGAAGAATTAGAAGTTAAATTTAAAGAAATTTTCGAAGATGGTTCTATTGGCAAAGGGGAGGCATCTAGTGACGGTAAAAATAACAAAGGACAGGAATTTGAAAAACTTGTTCGTACATATGAAATTTCACATGAAGATGTTCGATACGCATTGTATAATTTATTAGCTTCATACGAGAAGCTAGACGATGATTATTATTACATCTCAAATGTTTATGATTCTTATTTTGTATATGAAGGATGGTGTACAGATAAGATTTATCGTCAGGGTTATGTAAAAGATGGTGACAATGTTTCATTTGATGGAGAACGTACAGAATTATTCCGTGAACTTTTAACAGCAAGTGAAAAAGCAGAATTAGAAGAAATGCGTTCGAACTATGCAGAATTAAAAGTGTTCAAAGAAGAAATTGAATTAAATGAACTTCGTGAGAAAAAGAAAGAAATTCTTGATTCTGAGAAATATGAAATTCTTGCACAGAAAGATGAAGAAGGAAAATTTGTAAATAAAGATTATGAGAAACTTGTTTCTGAAATGGATAACTACTCTCTCGCTGATCTTGAGACAGAAATTAAAGTTCTTCATTCTGATTATGTTTCTGAGCATGGTAACTTTGCACTTTCTAATAACAAAGAAGAAAAGCCAGTTACATCTAAGAAACAGTTTGTAAATGTAAACAAAAAGGCATCTAAGCCTAGCAGATATGGAAAATTATTTGCTGAAGAAGAAAAATAAAAACTAAATAGCTTTTAACTTAGAGGATCGTCATAATGGCGGTCTTTTTATTATGCAAAAAACAGGAGGATAAATACTATGGCAATTCGCATGTCTATTGAGCAGCATCACGTTGCGTTCCCAACTAAAGTCCTTTCAGACAAAGTTGGAAGAGTTTTAAACATGGTAATTAAGAAAGACACAGATAACGGTACAGTTTGCGGAAAAGGAGCTTACGTAAGCTTTGATCAGTATGAAGTTGCTGATGCCCCAGCAGGATTTGAGGGAGAAATTCTTGAACAGGCTGCAAACGGCAACTGGTATGTAGAGGTTAAAAAAGTTGATGTTAATGCGCCTGCAATTCTTATCTACGAAGTTCCAGAAATCGCTGAAACATATAATAGCGAGTTTACAAAAACATCTAACTTCTTCAACGAAGCAACAGCCGAGAGAACAAAAACAGTTAGAGGACTTGTACTTACAGTAACAGACGTTTATGAGCTTAGTCAAGATGCATTTGACGGAACACCTGTAGCTGGTAAGAAAGTAACTGTTGAAGCTGGAAGTCAAAAACACAAAGTTTCAGAACTATAAAGAAGGGAGGAATAAGCAATGAATAAGATGAATTTTAGCGCACATGTACTTAATGTATTCGATGAAATGAAAACTTCTTATGAGGAAGTAAAGAACTTAATGTTCGATTTATATAAAAATGAACTCGACGATGGAATTTCTAAGAGAGAGGCGGAAGACAAACTTCGTGAAGTATCTCTCAAAATTTTCGGTCTTACCAAAGATTCTTCTCGCAGAGAAAGAGAACGTGCTTACAGAGATTATGGTCGTCAGTATTTCGATGTAATTGAAGAAGTAACAGATTGGACAGTTTCTACAGGACTTAAAGAAAATGAGTGGTTCAACGCACTTGTTAATTACAGAAACCTTAAAGAGGGAGATACTAATCTTTTCGTTAATGAGCATGAGGAAGTAATTCTTTCTGTAGCAAGAATGGGCAAGAGACATCACGACACAATGCTTCAGAGATTACCAGAGAACACAACCTATTCTGTAGAGACTGATGTTTACGGTGCTGCTGTGGGTGCTGATATTGATAGATATCTTATTGGACAAGAGGATTGGACAAAACTTGTAGACGCTATCACTAAAGCATTTGTTGTAAAAATTCAAGAGCTTATCTTTGCTGAGATTCTTGAAGCACCAAAGAAACTTCCGGCACAGTCCGAGTTCGTACAAACAGGTGCGCTCAACACAACAAACAGAAAGAAATTCAATAAAATTCTTCAAAATGTATCTGTTGCAAATGATAATGCAGATGTAGTTATCATGGGAACAATGGTTGCACTTCAGGAGCTTGAAAACCTTATCGATGTTAAATGGGTTGCTGATTCTCAGAAAGAAGATATTGCAAAGATGGGTCGCCTTGGAAATTACGGACGTTACACGCTTGTTGAAATTCCACAGAGATTTGCAAGAAACGATGTAACTAAGTCCATGTACAAGGATGACACTCTTTTCGTATTTGCAACTGGTGACAACAAACTTGTTGATATGGTTGATGTTGGTGAGACTCTTATCGAGGAAATCACAGATCGTGGAACAGCTAATAGTAACATCGCTGATATCATGAAATATGAAGTTCAGAGAGAGCTTGGAGTATCTACAAGAATTGGTCGTTACTTTGGTTCATGGACCATTACTGACTAATCTAAGTAATAAAAAATATATTAGAGGAGTAGTTTAACCGCTACTCTTCTATTTTTTAATGGAGGGAAAGCCATGCCGACAGCACGAGCAAAAAAGGAAACCGCTACTGCAACTAGAAAAGTAGCTACTAAAGTTGAGACAAAAACAACCGTAGAAGAACCGGTTATTGCTGAAAAACCAATTGAAGAAAAAATCGAAAAAGAGAAAAAGGTATTTACCGATTCAGATTATATTCTGTGTCGATCAGTATGTTATGGTGGATTAAACATCACGTCTCAATCTGGGAATGTTTATGAATTCAAAGATTATGGATATGATTGCGAAATCAATTATCGTGACCTTGTTTCTTTGATTAGAAAAGGTTCAGACCATGTATTCTTACCAAGATTTGTTATCCTGGATGATGATTTACTGGAAGATTTTCCTACTGTAAAAAAAGTATATGAAAAAATGTACACAAGAAATGATTTACTGAAAATTCTTGATATGCCTACAAGACAGATGGAAATGGAAATCAAAGAGCTGCCAGAAGCTACAAGAACCATTCTGGAACAGATGATTGCTACAGAGATTGCCAATGGTCATCTTGACAGTATTGCAAAAGTAAGAAAACTCAGTGAAATCTTTGATTCGGATTTTAATCTTCTAAGTGAATTATTTGTTAAATAAAGGAGGTCAAGATGATACTTCCTTATGAAACTATCTTTTCAAGGGCATTGGGAAAAATTGATGATCCGAAAGAATTAGCATTAAACTCTAATGATTTTTATGAGATGTACACCGAAAGACTACACAATGTACTTGGAGATGCAAGAATCAGAAGACTCTTCTCTTCTATTGTATTGGACGATGATTTTCAAGAAGTTTCTTTTAATCTTGTAAATACAATAGATGAAAGTTCTGATATTGAATATGTGTGCAAATTATTTGTTCTAGGGATTACAATTGAATGGCTCAGTCCTAGAGTCGATTCTTTGAAGTATACCCTTATGATGGTTGGTGGAAAAGAAGAAAGAATGCTAAACAATCCATACAGATTGCTTCAGACAAGATTAGAAAATGTACAGAAGGAATTAAGTAAGACTATTAGAGATCATGGTTATCTTTATAACTCTTATATTAATAATGGTACATAATATGGATTATTTATATGGAACTTTTTCTGACGAACAAATAAAAAACGCAGCATGTTTAATGCACAAAAATATTCATAGATTACTTTTATATAAAGATAAGCTAGTGACAGACAGAATTTTTAATTCAGATGATGATTTCAAAAAATACTTTGAAGATATTCTATTTAAATTCGGTGGACTTAATACATTATTAGGTTATCCAAATGATATGCTGCTTTTAATTTCGACATTACAGGCGGCATACGATCTAATAGATAGTCCAAAATATAGTTATAGAATATTTAGAAAAGCTATTCTAGATTCTCATGGATATATTAAAGCTATGTTAGAGGAGGTAAATAGTCATGCCAAACCTATCAACAGCTAGACGTATATCAAGCCTACGATCAAATGATGCAAAAACAATTGGTGAAATAACAAAAGAAAACTCAGATTTTCTTATGGAACAAACATTTGATCATGACATCCAGGCAAAAAAGTGTTATATATATGATTTTTACCATGATGATCAGCCAGATAAAAATCAGAATATGACTTATGACAATACAACCAAAACTCCAATTGATGCAAAGTTTATTATTAACTCTTATCAGTCTATAGATAAGGATCAGGTTCCTTATTATCTACAATTTCGTCCGTCTCAAAAATATTCTTTTTCCGAAAATGATGATTTGTATTATTATGAAACAGATTACCATGAACGGTATTTAGCCGATTTCCCGATTGGGTTATTCGTTGACGTTCCTGACGATAATAAAATTTATCATAAATGGTTAATTGTCGGTAGAGAAATTGCAAACCAATTTCGGAAGTATTTAATTCTTCCATGTGATTATAATTTGACATGGATTGAAAAAACTGGTCAAAACAGAATTAAGCGGAAAATGTGGGGTGTGCTTCGAAACCAGAATTCGTACACAACTGGAAAATACAGAGACCACTACTTTGCCCACCCAGACAACCAGGATAAAATTTGGTTCCCATTAAATCCGATCACAGAAAAGTTTTGGTACAACGATGACGTTAGTAAAACAATGCGTCTTATTATTAGCGCGCCAACAGAACATCCTTTGGCATGGTCTGTAACAAAAATAGAAAACACAAAACCTGTCGGAATCCAAAAACTTACAATTTATCAAGATTTTTGGGATGAACATAGAGATTATATTGAACGTGACGAAAATGGCAAGATTATTGGTATGTATGCTGATTATTATGATTCGTCTGTTATCCCAGTCGAACCATCAACACCTGGAGAAATTGCCGGTATAAATAAAAAAATTATAGCATCTTCTACCAATGTAAAAGTTGGTGGCAGTTATAAATTGTTTACTATAAAAATACTAGACGAGGATCACAATGACATATCTGATCAATATAAAGGCGGAGAATTTACTTGGAAATGCTCCGTAGAAAATAATGAATTATCTGATTATGTATCGTGGTCAAAATCTGGTTGTAAATATAATCAAATTAAAATGAAATTTATCAACGATCGCAATTATTTAGGGAAATTATTATTAATATCATGTGATGTTTCTTTAAATAATAACATTATTCGAGTAGCTGAAAATTTTGAAATTACTGTATAGGGGGGTATCTGAATGAATAAAATAAATGAATACTCCTTTCATACAAAAGATGATATGCTTAATAAATTACGCGCGTATACACATAATCCAGATGATGATAATATTCGTATCAAAAATCAAGTATATCAAATATTATTACACTGTCCAGAATTACTGTATGCAATTCATGATGCAGAGTTGGAATCCGAATTATTTGACGATGATGGAAATTTAAACGTTGATGCAGATGGCGAACCATTGGGTGAGTGGGATCGTTATTTTGGTGAAAATGCCCATATCCGTCCATACATATTTTTCCCAGAAACAGAAACAGATTCTAGGAATTATGTATGTTATCAAACAAGTTTTAGCGACTTAGCAAGATATAATAATTCTGTAAAAACACTTCTTCTTACTTTTACAATATTTATCCATGAAAAAGATGTTATAGATGATCTTACTGGTTTGCCAAGACATGATCTAATTGCTGCAATATTGCGAGATAGATTTGCATGGATTGGAACTGAGGTTGAAAATCCGATTCCATCTTTGGATAAAGAATCAACAATGGATAATAATTATCTTGTACGTACTTTACAATATCAAATTATTACACCAAACAATATTACAAAAACAGAGAATGGTAAATCCTTCTATAATAATAAAAGGTGGTAAATTATGGGGTTTGCGAATAATGATCTTGTACAAAGTGCAATTGAAGCACAAATAGCAAATGAAGAAAATAATGAAGAAGAATATTTAGATTTTAATCCTCTTCAACTATATTTTGGAGATGATTATGTAGTGAATGATAAAATCACAATTCATCAGCCATCAATTCAAGATTATATAACATACGGAGAAAAAAATATACAATCTGTTATTTATCCATTTATTTCAAATACAACAAAATGTCGTTTACAACTTTGGAACAATGGAATTGACTGGAATGATATCACAAATCAGCAATTGTTTTCCATTTTAATCAAACATATTGATTTGGAATATTCAAAACTGATGTTTGGTGATATTGATTTTCATGGTTTTTCTTTCTTTCCCGAAGAAAAAGATGGTAAAGAAAGTGTTATTTTATATAATCCTATTCAAGATATAAAGATTGACGAACCAACACGAATTAAAATGTGTAAATATATTCAATATATGTTTCATGCATTTCCGCCAGAAGAGGAATTTACTTCTAGTAAGACTCTCAAAAGAGATCTCATTAATAGAGACAAACAGAATTTACTGGCGATGAAAAGAGACAGTTCTTTAAAACCACCAAGTCTATTATCCATGATTTCTTTCTATCTGAATCACCCTGGATCAAAATATAAAAAGAATGAACTACGCAATGTTGGAATTGTGGAATTCTATGATAGCGTACAAAGACTTCAAATTTATGAATCAACACATGCTGTCATTAATGGCAGTTATTCTGGATTTGTTGATACATCAAAAATTCCAAAAAATGAATTTAATTTCATGCGAGATCTTAAAGGATCTGCATGATTTTTTTATACAAAAATTTAAGGAGGAAAAACAAATGAGTTTTAAATTAGGTGATAAAATCTATAAAGAGATTCTATACTTTTATGCAGAAGATAAAGGTACTGGTATTCCACAATATGTACTCACCCAATTAAGTGATGCAAATATTGAAATCACTGCTGAATCTAAAGATGTTACCGATAAAAATGGTAATCTTGTAAAGAAGATTTGGAAGTCTAAAGCAGGTACTTTTTCTGCAACAAATGCTTTTGTTAACACCAATATCGTTGCTGCATCTTCTGGATCTCAGCCAATCTTTGCATCTAAAAGTGGTAAAGTTAAAATGCCAAGACTGATGCATGTTAAAAATGGTGTTAAAACCGTTACGATTACCGGATATGTAGAAGGTTCCGTAAAAGTAGCTCAGTATTTTGGTGATGGTTCCATTGGAAAAACATATACTATGGATACGACTGCTGCTGCAGACAAATTTTCTATTGCAAAAGAAGGTGCTGTACTAACTCTTCCACTAGATGAAGACGCAGAAATGTTCTTTATTCGTTATGATCGTGAAGTAGAGACAGGTGCCGTAATCCACAATAGAGCAGATAAATTCCCAACATCTGTATACGCAATTATGAAAGCTACATACTACAATCCATGTAAGAAAAATGAACTAAAAGCAGATTACATTGTAATGCCATCATTCCAGGTATCTCCAGAAACCACTGTTCCAGTTAGTGCTGACACTACAACCATGGATTTCAAAGGTGATCTAGAGATCGAATATTGTGGAGATGACAAGATTCTGTATAGCGTTTACGATGCTGATGAGGTTGACGAAGACTGATTCTAATCAGAAGGGAGAAACAAATGGCAAATAACAGAGTATGTCTTACTTGTGGTAAGGCTTATGAGTATTGCGGATATTGTCCTACGAGCAAGAATCTCCCGATGTGGATGAATCTGTTTGATACAGAAAATTGCAAAAATGTTTTTGAAACTGTAAGCGATTACGCTCAAGGTGCAATAAGTAAAGAAACAGCAGCTACAAATCTATCATTGTGTGATTTATCAAAAGTTTCTACCTACAAGGAAAATATCCAAAAACTTGTATCAGAAATTATTGATAATAAGAATGATAAAAAAGTTACTGCAACTAAAAAAAGAGAACAAGCTGTAAAGATTGTTCCAAAATCTAAAGTGAATAAAAATAGTGTTGATTGATATATGAGAATTATAGGGGTACGTATATATCAATTATACGCACCCCTATTTTTTACGCTTATATATCAGGAAGGAATAAAAGGAAAAAATGAAGTTTGACAAAGAATACGCGACTTCTTTTGTTGACGAGTATAAATATCTAAAAGAATACGGTATTCGTTATGAATTCGTAAAGGTCGATGATACCGGAAAAACTGTTTGGAAATATAAAAAGACACCGGAATTATTTGAAGCATTGAAAAATTTTTACATTAACAATGAATATTATGATTAGCAGGTGTGACTATGAAAATTTATTTAGATAATGCTGCCACTACTCCATTAAATCAAGAGACAAAAAATTATATTATATCTATTTTAGACGATTATTATAATCCATCCAGTGCTTATCAAGAAGGAAGAAATATTCGGAATAAAATTGATGAAGCAAGAAAAAATATTGCTGATTTTATTCATGCAGATGAAAGTAATATTTTATTTACTTCTGGAGGATCAGCTTCTAATACGTTAGCAGTCAAAGGATATAAAGACCAAAATGACTGTGTTATTCTGTACTCTCCTATTGCGCATAAATCAATTTTAAATTATGTAAAAACAGTTAGAAGTGCTATTCCATTAAAAGTCAATGGACAGGGCGAAATTAATTTTGATGATTTGAAATCTCTTCTTTCTATATATCATAAAAGAAGTTTTGTGGTTATGGATTATGCTAATAGTGAAATCGGTACAATACAAGATGTAAAAAAGCTCACTGATTTGATCCATTTTTATAACGGTAAAATTTATGTTGATTGTACTGGATCGATCAGTCAAATTCCACTAGATGTCAAGAAATTGGATATTGATATTGTAGGGTTTTCTGCGCATAAATTAGGATCTTTAAAAGGGTGTGGAGTTTTATATAAAAAGGATAATATTCAATTGTCTCCTATTATATATGGTTCACAAGAACATGGACTTTTTGGTGGAACAGAGAATACACTTGGCATCTTAACTCTAGGATACGTTGTAAAGCATTATAATTATGATCAATGTACATCAGAAAAACGAAATTATCTCGTGAAAACATTATCAGGATTAGTTCCAAATTTTTTTGTTGTTGGCTCCTATAATAATAGATTGCCATATAATTTATTCTTGTGTTTTGAAGGAGTATCTGGTGAAGCATTAATGACCTTACTTCATGAGTATGGTGTAATTGTATCTACTGGGTCTGCTTGTAATTCTGGAAGTTTGAAATCATCTGATACCTTACTTGCCATCGGAATGAAAGAAAAATATATTCATAATGGTATCCGTTTAACTTTGTGCGGATCAGAAACAAAAGAAGAATTAGATTACATATGTAACCAAATAAAAAATTGTGTCATGACATTGAGGAACTTAACATAGGTTGCTCATGGTTATGGGCGTAAAAGTGTATTATCACTCTCCTATCATATCAAAATTATGGAGGGTAAAATTATGAGAAATATTAACTGGCTCGTTAGAGTGAAAAATAAAATGTTCTGGATTTCATTAATTCCAGCGGTAATTGTACTTATTCAAACTATTGCTGCAGTATTTGGTTTCACAATTGACTTGAGCGAGCTTGGAGACAATTTAGTTAACGTTGTTAATGCAGTGTTCGTAGTATTGGCAATTTTAGGTATTGTAATTGATCCTACGACAGCAGGCGCTGGTGATTCAGAAAATGCTATGACTTATACAGAGCCAAAGGCTTAGAAAGTGTAGGTGTAACGTGGAACCTATACGTGATTTTTTTAGCATAGACTGGAAGGCATTCGGAATAACAATCTTTGTAGCGTTGCTAGGATTCCAGGCAATTATTCAAGTATTACATTGGTTTTTATTTGAATTCTTGGGCATTGAAACAAAAGCAATGCGCGAGAAAAAAGAAGAACATGAATTGCTTATAAATACAGCAAAAGAGGTAAAAGAGCTTTCAAAACAACGCGAAGAAGACGTCAGTCAATCAATAAAACATGATAAGAAAATACAAGAAAATCTAGATCAATATCTGGAAGAGATCCGTAAAGCTATCACGGATACGCAAAATATTGTGAATACATATTCTGAGAATAGAATCCATGATAGAAAACAAAGTTTGCAAATCCAGCAAGAATTAAAAGATAACATATCTCAAATTGTTAAGTCAGATGAAGAAGAACAAGAGCAAATAAAAAATTTAATTCAAGCCCAAAAAGAATCTTTAGCGAATCACATTAATCAAAAATATAAATCCTATCTTTCTAATAATGGAATACCAGAAGATGAGGTTGAAGAATTTATTAGCCTTCATGCGACATATAACGCCATAGGCGGAAACCATACGGGAGATGCAAAGTTTAATTATTGTATGGAACATCTTCCTGTTGTACCAGTTGAGGTAAAATTAAGATTTAACGAAAAGAAATAATTTGAAAGATGAATTTCATCGAAAGTAAAAAGTGACCGTGAACTATTAAAATGCTCACGGTCATTAAAAGAAAGAAGGTCTTATATGTTTCGAAAATTATACAATAAATTTATAAACATGATTGTTGAAAGAACAAAACAATCTATGTATGAAGATATGAAAAATGACTATGATAAGTTGTTGATTAAGGATTAACCACGCATATATTATAAAATAACATTGAAAAATCTGAGAGTTTTATATAGCTTTTTTCATAGTCGATGATCTCTCCATCAGCCAATGTTTTTACACTTTCTTGTTCTAATTCTTGGAATAATGGATTTTCCTTGATGTGATTATAAATTTCCTGTTGAATATAATACTTTCCAAATGGAATTTCTATTAAGCCTAATCGTAACAAATTATCTATAGAGGTAGCACATTGTTTAATAGAGAAGTCTTTTATCCACGTACAATGATTTTGGATAATGTTACTTCCGTCAGATGGAGTCTTCCTACGTAAATTGATAATAGGTCTAATTCCTGCTTCGACTATCATTTTAAAAACTAATGCATCAATCGGAGACATCTGTTTTATAATCTCTACAAATGAAGGATGAACTGATTCTTTTGTATCATCAATCATAGCTTTTGCAAGAAGATTTGCATATAAATTACGCAACTCTTCGTTACCCATAGAGTATGAAATTGCTTGAATTGCAGGAATAGCAACATATGATTCTGGTTCAACAATTTTTTCTTGATCTATATGTTCGAGTTTTAATTCAAGAAGTTTTTGAGCTTCTTTGACCGCATATTCTCTTTTTAAAGTCCATATGTCTATATTTGAAAGTAAGGCATTAATAACACGAGGAACTCTACCAGCAAGTTTTCCTACTTCTTGAGCAGATGGTTGAAATGCGTCTTGATATAATTCTGGAACAGTTTCAACGGCCTTGCCTATACCTTTTGATAACTCTTTAAGTTCTTCTTTCATTAACTACAGTATCCTTTCCGTTTGTTTATAATTATATTATACGCTAATTTAATGTAATATCAAGGAGAAAACAATATGTTTGGATTTATAATATGCTTAAAATTTGGAGAAAAAGCAAAAACATTAGGATTTGGAAAATCCTTAGATATACTAACGATCGCATCTGTAATATGTAAATTGACAGCGGAGAAGATTTCTAAGGAAAAGAATATGTCATATGAAAAAGCTGTAAATTTTGTAACAGATAGTATTAATGAAGTAAATCTTAAAATAAAAGAATAATTATAATATTTAAAAGGAAGTGATTACAATCGCTAGATCTAAATATAACGTAGATAAAGATGTAAGTAAACGTACTTATAATAATATAACTTTTGATTCAATTTTAGAAATGAAATATTATCGTGATGTGCTTTGCCCATTAGTGGAGCGTGGCGATGTGGTGGACTATGAATTACAGAAGCCATATGAGTTACAACCAAAGTTCAAACACGACGGAAAAACTGTTCAGCCAATAAAATATGTGGCTGATTTTTTTATTGTTTACAAAGACGGACATGAAGAAGTTATTGATACTAAAGGATGCCCTGACAGTGTTGCTCTAATTAAGCGAAAAATGTTTTGGTACTGCTATCCAGATGTTGATTATAAATGGATCTGTTATTCTAAGATCGACGGAGGATGGTGCGATTATACTTTTGTAAAGAAGCAACGTGCAGAAAGAAAACGTAAGAAAAAAGAAACGCAAGAGGTAAACAATGTATTCCAGTGAAATTGATGATATTTTACGAAAAAGAAATTATTGTTTACCATCACATTTATATTTTCAAATAGTAGAAAACTCTTCCCAAATTTGCCAGGTAAAATATGATGCTTATTCAGACAAATATAGTATTCATACTACGGATGGATATTATTGGGAAGTAAAAGTTTATCAGGAATAAAAAGGAGAAAATAAATGATTACAAAATATGTAAAAATTAAACCGGTTATTACACTTGCAGATGAGAAAAAAGCAATTGACTTCATTGTAGATTATATGTTTGAAGGCGGTGAGTATACACCGTGGAATAAGGAAGCTGCACTTATTACTGCTATTGCTGTTTATTTTATTGACGGTGTTGAATTTGAAAAAGACGATGTAATATATAATTGTGTTATACAAGATAAAAATCTTCACGCACATGTAAATAAATTTTTCTACAATGTAGATAAATCAGATAAGAAAAATGATATTAATTTTACGTATATCAATACCAAAAACCATGTGATGGAAAGTGTACAAAAGATTGTAGATTTTAAACTACAAAAGATGATTCATTGTACGGATGAAAAACATGAAATGTATACGGAAATTGCAGAAATGGCAAATGCTGTAGCAAATATTGGACGAAATGTTCAGGTTGCTGCAAAACCTGTTCTTGAAAATCCAGAAAGCATTGGAATGATTATGAATATTCTTAAAAAAATGAATGAAAGTAAAATGCTGAACGCAAAAGCAATTCGAGATGTGATGGTTGATACTGTAATGGATGTACAGAAAAGAATGACAGAAAAGAATAAATAAAATAAGAATTAATTAAATCTTCTGGCAGTCAAATGTCAGAAGATTTTTTAATTTGTCAATATGGAGGTGGTGGTAAAAATGGGTAATATAACAAAGGAATTACAAAAGATGCTAAAAGATTACAATAAAAAAGTATTACAATCTGTTCCTACAATGGCACGTCAAATTGCAACTGATGCTGAATCAGAGTACAAAGAAATTATTGGGGAGTCAATTCATCAATATTATGCAACACACAAAGGAGACTTTAGCGAGGGTAGATTAGAAAACATGACTGGCAATATAAGTGCTGAAGGCTCATCTATAACTTTTGAAGATACAGAAGAAAACGTTCCAAATTATCACGGATTCTGGGGGCAAGAATTAACAAACGAAGGCGTGTTTGATTTGATGTATTTAAAGGGTGAACATGGTAATGGCAAGTGGCATCTTGCAGATACTACTCCTCCACCATTTGATTATGTTGAGCAAGAACTTGTCAATGGTAGACTAGATAAAATCATTGATAATTCAGTACATAAAGTGCTTGATAATATAGAATTATAAAGGTGGTGAAAAAATGCCGAAACAACATACAATTAACCTAGAAACTGTTATAAAAGCTGCACTGGATAAAAATAGCGAAAAAATAATCGATGATTTTGAGAAGAAAATCACTGAACCAAAAGAGATTAATATCAAAACAGATGAAGCATCTAAGCAGGTTAAGAAGCTGTCTGATGAGATTGAAAAAGAACAAAAGAAACATACTAAAACGTCTAGAAAAAGAAATAAAACTAAAACAGCTACTGAACAAAGTACTCCAAAAAACGCAGATAAGTATGTACAATCAACAATATATGATAAAAAAGGACGTCCATCTACTTCTCATTCGTATACGTATGCTGATGGAAGACAACAATCTTATAACAAGAATGGTAAGTTAACATCTGAGAAGCAGACCGTCGTTGATCTTCAAAAAGCATACTCTCGGTTAAATAAAGACGTAACGGAATATTATTCATTAAAGACAAAAGAAGCAAAAGGCAAAGTAGCCACAGAGGACAAACAGTATGTTAAAGGTCGTCTTTCTGATTTAATTGATGAAATGTCTGCGAATCGAAACTATATTGCAGATGCAAAAAAACAAGGTTTTTATAATGATGAATTAGAGCAAAAAGCTTTTAATCATTTTCGTAGAAAAGCTAATGGTTACAACACATATGTCGATGAGAAAAATGCTGCAATCAAAGCTTATGGAAATGATGACAATACTGCGATTCGGCAGGGACAGCGTTTGAAACAACTAAGTAATTATGCTGGACAATCCACAGATGCAATTGAAAGAGCAAGAACGCTTGATGCAACTATAACAGATTTGGAAAAAGAATTATCAAACCTTGTTACTTCTGGCGCATCAATGGATCAAATTAAGTCAAAATTTGATGAATGCACTTCTGCTGGTAAAGAATTTAAAAATGTCATGACCTTAGTCAATAGCACTATGGAGAAAACATCTAAAAAAGATACCGTTGTTGGAGATTCAAATGCCGCAAAGCTTCAAAATGCCATTGATAAAAAAGTAGCTCAAGCAAAAAACCTTGTCTCAGATAGTTCTATAAAACAATTTGACGCAAAAGTTGAAAAGCTTAAATCTCAGTACGCTGGACAAGATGGTTCTGTAGACGTTTTATCATCTTTAGAAAAAACAGTGAATACCATACATGACAAACAGGCTAGTATAAAAGCAGAATTAGCAAAAGGATCTTCTGGAAATTTAACACAAATTGCTTCGGATGTTGATATTTTGAATGCAAAGCTTAATGAAGTTGAAACTACCGCGAAAACGCTTGGAACTTCACTTTCAAAAAATCTAGATGGTACCACACTTCAGAGAACTATTGATAAAATTGATAATCTTGTAAAAAATTCCGACGGTTTTGCAAGCAAATCGCAATTAGAAAAATTAAAAACTCTACGAGATTCTTATACTAATAGTGATTCTGGAATTACAAAAGCTGTCAACTATGATAATTCTAAAATTATTTCTGGCATCGAGCAGGAAATTAATGCTCGTAAAAAATTAGCAGAAGTTCAGAAAGAATTGCAAACTGGAACATATTCTGCAACGGAAGCTGGATATAAAAATACTCTTTCTAAGTATGAGGGGCAAACTTCTGAGTCATTGACTCGTGCAAGAGAAAGCCTTAAACAGTTCAAAGAGATTCGTGAAGACTTTCAAAAATCATTAAAAGATACGAATGTTTCTGATCTTAGTGATGAAGAGGTAAAACGCCTTAGTGAAAATCTTCAGAAGATGACTGAAGAAGAAGAAAAATATAAGACTGCGATAAAACAGGTCAAAACTGAAGAAACTGCAACATTAGCACCTGGGGTCGCTTTACGTGCGTCAAACGAGATGCAATCTTATATCAATAACAATAGCAAGGCATGGAAGAAATATAAGGCACAGCTTGAAGAAGTCCGTGATGCTTATAAAAATGTAACAACAGAAGGACAAAAGTTAGAAGTTGACGCTAAAGCTAGGGATTTGAAAGCAAAAATTTCTGCTGATGGATTAACAGGTGCAAGTTTTTGGCAAGATACAAAACGTGCTGTTAATCAAATTGCTCAATTTACTGGAATTTACGGCATGTTACAGAATGTCGTTATGGAAATCCCATCAAAGGTTGTTTCTAATGTAAAGGAAATTAATGATGCTCAAATTGAATTAGCAAAAGTTGCAAGTGATGCATCGGAGAGTCAATTAAGTCAGTACTGGGATAAGGCTGCTGAAAGTGCCAAGAAATATGGTGCTACAGTTAGTGATGTAATTAGTAGTACTGCGGATTGGTCGAAGTTGGGTTGGTCGCTTGACGATGCCAAGAAACTTTCTGATGTTACAACCTTGTATCAGAGAGTTGGAGATAATATGACGCAGGAATCGGCTTCAGAAAGTTTGGTTTCTACGTTACAAGGTTTTAATATGCAAGCTGATGAGGCTGAATCAATTGTGGATAAATTTAATGAGGTAGCAAATAATTTCGCAATTGGGTCAGACGGTATTGGTGAGGCTTTACAGCGTAGTGCAGCTTCATTTAATGCGAGTCATACAAGTCTCTCAAAATCAATTGCACTAATTACTGGAACCAATACCACATTACAAGATCCAGACCGCGTAGGAAATATGTGGAAGACAGTAAGCGCAAGGTTGCGCGGGGCAGACACCGAGCTTGAATCCATGGGTGAAGATACTGAAGGTTTAGTAACTTCAACTTCTAAACTGCAAGCTAAAGTCAAAGCATTAACTGGTGGCTTTGACATCATGAAAGATAAAGACAACTTCAAGGATATTTATGACATTGTTGTAGGTATTGGTGAACGATTTTCATCAATGTCGGACGTCAACCGTGCTTCACTCCTTGAACTACTAGCCGGAAAAAACCAGTCAAATGCCCTGGCAGCCGCCCTGAACAACGTAGATGTTATTAAGGCAGCATATCAAACAGCAGAAAATTCTGAAGGTTCCGCCGAAAAGGAATTAACTAATTACCAAAAGGGTATCGATTACAGTCTTGAAAGATTCAAGGCTACATTTCAAGAATTTTCAACTTCTGTTCTATCATCAGACACTTTCAAGGCTGTCATAGATAGCGGAACACAATTCTTAGAAATTCTTACTAAAATTACTGAAATACTTGGGCCACTTGGCACAGCTTTAACAGCACTTGGTGGTTTCAAATTTGTATCAAGCATAGGTTAGCCAAAATCCTGGCTATAGTTTATCGTAAACTGGCTTATCAATGCGGAGAATATCATAGCAATGGAATGATATTTCAACGTAGGGAGATTAGTGCTTGTAAAAAATAAATAGAGGATTAATTCGTCGAATTCGCTATTCTGCAGTAATGCAGTGAAACGGATGAAAATTCCGCGAGAACGCACGAGCCAACCTGACTACGTATAGTAATATGTGAAACGTTAGCAGCAATTATGGAATTAAAGATAATATTATAATGACGAGCGAAGCATATGAAAGTTAGGAGGAGTAGAGAGAACACCCTTCCTCCAGCGTATATAATGCCATAGTTTATATGCGTTGAATGCATGTTCCACGGTACGCGAAAGTTGTGATGCTTTCTCATCACACGCCAGCTTCTATCCTATTTCTGGCGTTGTTGGAAAATAATAGGAAAATTATATAGATATTTATCGTCAAATTACAGAATAACAATGAAGGATGTGAAAGCATGGAATCTAAATTAGTATTTGAAACATTAGAATCTGATCCAGATGGTATTATTGATGCAAGCGAGCAAATATTAAATGTTCAAGGTACTCAGTTTTTACCGTTTACCTGAAATGTGCCAGTCAATATTGCATTGAGGAGAGTATGGAAATACAACTTTCCAGTACTATCCTCTTCCACTTCTATAACATTTTCAACAAAAATGCAACAAAGAATAACAACGCTATAGCCCACCAGGGCCATGGCTGCATACTTCTTCTGACTCTACCTTTCCATGACATATCTTTTATTTTTTTCCTTTGTCTAAAAATAAGTTTTAATGAAAGCAGGTGATTATTATCAATATTCAGCAAACAGCAAACAAGATAGAAACAAGAATTGTGTCTTCAGATAAATTAAATTCACAAAATATGTCATATGTATATATTGATTCAGATAATCAAATATATGTACGAGAAGGAATACTGCAGAATGATATTGATATATTATCTGCTGTATTAATGCAAAGAAAAGTCGATAGTCGTATTAAAAAAACATATTTTGATATTGTAGACTCATTGAAAACGAATCAAGTATCTAAAAATCAATTTGAGTCTCTATATAAGATGGTTCTTGTAAAATATTATGGTAAGAATGAAGAAAGTACATTGTAGTTTTCGCATTCTCCAAGACCAACTTCTTTTTCTTTATATGAATAGCTTGATTGTTCAATCCCTACTAAATAATATTGACTATCACGATTAATAAATATCGGTGATCCGCTTGATCCACTAAAGCATTCCATATCCACAAGGAAACGTTCCAATCCATTAAATTTTGATTTTAGAGGTGTCGCAATAACACCACTTCGAATAAGTGGAGTGACAAAATTATCAGACTGAAATGATAACGGATATCCAATCATTAACGCATATTCAATTGCAGATATTGGAAAATCTTCCGTTATAATATCTTCTTTTGTAATCCAAGATATTTTTAGCTTTCCTACATATTCTGGTGAATCGATTAGATCATTTATTCCAATTACTGCAACGTCATATTGTGGATGTAAATATGGTTGGATACGTATTTCATTGTTTAGAAGATTCACTTGATCGTTTTGCTCAATAGGGACAGAAAACAAAGCGTTTTTCATATTCTCAAATATATGCCTATTCGAGACTAATGCATAATTTTCTCGATCATTTGCATGGTATTTATAGAAAAATCCTGTACCAATTTTACATTCATCATTTTCTTTTAATACAGTAATTTTTGTTACAGTATGAATCAAATTCTCTTTTGTAAGCATAGTTTACTTCTCCTTAATTAGAAAGCAGGTGATTATTATCAATCAAACAGCAAACAAAACAGATCATCAGGAATCTATACAAACAATACACACAATAGAATTAACCACTAATGAGTATAATACAATCAAATATTTTTTTGAAAATATGGAGTCTTTATATAACTATGGACTGATTGATAAGGAAATTGTCCCATATAAAATTTTCTCCAATGCAAAAAATCATTTTATGAAAAAGCCAAAAATTACAATTACTAATTTAAAAATGACAAAAGCTTCAGATACTATTACTCATCTAGTTTGTGGTGATCAAAGTGTTAAATCTGTTTATCAAATAGCTACTTCTCCGTCACAAGAGGATATTGTTCTCTAATAAAATCAAGTATATAAAACGCATATACTTCCTGAGAAAGACCAAGACTTTCTTCATACTTCTTTTCAAATTCGTCTGTAGTAATTTTAAGAGAACGTATTTTAGCAGAATGATGTATGCCAAGTAGTTTGTATTTTTCATTAACTTTGATATAAACTGGGCATCCACTTAAACCTTCTTTGGTATTGGCATAAGTGAAGAATCCGTTTTGAAAGTTGAACTGAATAGATGATGCAGTATTTCCTTTAATAATAAAAGGATACGCTAAGATTGTGTACCCTAATGCTGCTTGATAGCCAACGAGATAGACATCTTCCAAATCATTAAAACTTGATCTGTCATCATTTAAAATAATGTCTGATTCTTCTATAAAATGAAAAATTATATTGTATTTATTCAAGGCCTTGATTATTGTATTTGTTATATCGACATAGGCGATATCAAGAGAAGGATGTTTTATAGGAGAGACAGTTATATTAAAAGTTATACCTGACATTTCTTCGTTTTCGTCTATAGCGGATATAACAAAAGATATATTCATAATATTTTTGTCAAAACAATGACCGCAAGAACAAAGGAAATATGATTCTCCTTGAGATGTTGCTAATTTTATGATAAAACCAGTAAAAGAGTGTCTTGGTTCTTCAGTATTATCAGCAATAAATACTGTTGTATATTTCAAGTCATTTACACTAATCATATCAATTTTCCTCTCTTATGTTTTATGGTTATCTTAAAAATCATATCCACAATTCTTACAGTGAAATTGTTTGCCAATTTTGCTCGATGCAATGTCTACCATAGCAGTTGATACAGCTCTATTTAACGTGCTGATATTCTCTCTATCTGTGCTGCCACATGCAGGGCAATGTGGAATAGCAAGTTTGCTGTTTTTGTTTTTATTACTATAAAATTTTCTTTTATGTTTTCCGAGGTAACAAAAAATGAATAATAAACCATATGTGTCAAATATTGATCCAAATAAAAAAGAATCATGTGGCGATTATGATATTATTCTATGTGAAACAATTTATGATAAAGATGGCAAACAATTACCACCACTTTCTGCGGGATCAGACAAAGTTAATATCGAATTAATATTCAAAATGTTTGAACAATTCCCAATGCATCAGGTCTAAGTGTTCCTTAGCTTTTTTTCATACGTAGAATAATTTTACCACTTATAACCACAATTTTTACATTCAAACTGACTCTTAGCAGTTTTACTGAACAAGCCAAACAGCCCAGCACCTACAGCTTTCTTAGCTGCTGAGATTTTGATGATGTCGGTAGAACCGCAAGTCGGACAATGGGGCTGATTGGCGGATGGGGATGGTTGTTGACTGGATTGTTGTTTACGGCGAGCCATTACCCTCTCTTCTAATTTTTGTTTGTAAATTTGATGTGCTTCTGTGTCATATTCCTCTATTTTATTACATTTTTCAAGGAGAGAATAAATATATGAATCAATTTCATCTTCTGTTTTAGGCCATGATGTATTTGAAATTGTAGTTGTTGTTGATTCAGATGTTTGAAACATTGGTGTACCACAGAAATCGCATTGAATTGTTGCTACTACATCCGTCGCCGTGCTAAATGATCCACATTTTGGGCAAATAAATGTTTTTGAAAAATCACTAAGCTTGGCTTCTTTAATATATTTTTTAATCGGAAAACCACAACCAGGACACGCCTCTGCAAAACTGCTCACTATATTTTGGCATTCTGGACAAAATACCTTTGGCATACTATCACCTCCGTCAATATTTCCTATATTATATCATAATTGTTTGATAAATCCAACATTATTAACAATTAATTTGCAGTTTAAAGATTTAGGAAGTATATTCGGAAGCTTAGGAGATCTAAGTGGAAAACGATTTAAAAATGAAGGATCATATGATGATTTTCAAAATTATTTAAAAGATTCGTTTAATGCATCTTTTGGTGTTGGTAAAGACGGAATTAGTAAATTTAATTCAGAACAGATAGAAGCAAAAGCAAATGTGTTAGGCTTAAATAAAGAATTAAAGAACCAAGCTTTATCTTTGGCAAGTGATGCAGCTCTTTCTGCAAAAGCAGCAACTGGTAAATTAACATACGCAGATGCAATAAAAGATTCTATAAATAATGCTCCGGCGTTAGCAAAGGCTCTGCAAAAACAAGGTAAGCTTACTTTAGAACAAGAAGATTTATTAGGTAAACTAAAAGAAGGTTCTGCAGGGTATAATGAACAAGTAAAAAAAATCATTAATGCGAATGCGGAACTAGGTGACTCTATAGTCGAACTCCCAGAATCTGCATCAAAAGCAAGTACGGCATTTTCTGGCCTTTCCAATTATTTCAAAGGATTGCTGGCTACTCTAAAAACAATGCTTCCACTTATTGCGGCTGTTGGAGCAGCGTTCGCGGCTTATTCGGCTTGGAAATGGGCAGATAATAAGTACAATCTTACCTATGATACCAACCTGAAAAATGTTAAAGAACATGTTTCTAATCTTCAAAATGCTCAAAAAGAAGTAGAAAATCTAAATGCAAAGGCTGATCAATATAAACAGACTCTTCAGGAAATAGCTTCTAATTACAATGTTACATTAGAAGGTACTGAATCTGTTGATGAGATGATTGACAAGATTCAATCTGCAGACAATGTGCAATTAACTCTTGTTGATCAGACCGAGATTGACAAAATCAAATTAGGAAATGATGAACTTGAGAGAACATTAAAGTTAAAAGAACAAGTTGTTACCTCTGAGCAAAGACAAGCTGCGGAAGATGCAAAAGATCTTTTAAATAAATATAAAAGCATGGATATGCCTGATTATACAATCTTGCATTGGAATCCATGGAAGAAGGATGATATCCAGGATGAACTCAAGGAATTTTACAAAAATCCTGGTATAGATATCAATCTTAATGAGAATGATGGTGCAATTTCAAGAACCGGATCTCTAGAATCATACTTGGCGTTTTATCAGAAATATCAAGATCTCCTAGTTAAAGCACAAGAAAAGGCTGGTAAGGCGAAATCTGATAAAATTCGGAAAATGTACGAAAGCGATGCGAAAAACCTTCAAGAAGCTATTGATTCTATGGATTCAGAACTTCAAGAAAAAGCTTCTGATATCACAGATATGCTGAATAGTTTTTCTGTAAATGGAGAAGGTTTGACTGCACTATCTGGTTACGAGCCGTATTTTGAAAAAGCTAGGAAAATGCTTCGTTTAATTACAGATAAGGATCTTACAGATGCACAAAAGGCATTAAATTCTCTTAGCGATTTCTTTGATGGTTCTTTTGGTAAGAATGCTCTCAAAGCAGAATTAAAAGAATCTGCTGGAAGCGCTGAAGAATTACAAAAAGCACTTGCCGGTATGGGGCTTACTTTAGACGATCTCGGAATTGACAATATTTCTGATCTACAATCTTATCTTCAAGAAACCGCATCGGCTGCAGAGGATGCGGCTGATGCGATCAACACAGTTGAAGGTAGCGTTGCAAGTGTAACGAGTGCATTCAATGCAGACAATCAGGATGCTTCTTGGAAAACGATGGCAGAATATCTTGCCCAAGCGGATGAACTATTTGCAAATGGGCAGATTGGTACAGACGACTTCAAAGAAGCGGCTCAGTTTATGACGCAGAAGAAGATCAATCCTGATGACGGATTTACTTTTGATGCACAGGCGTATGAAGCAGCATGGAAAGAAGCGCAAGACAAAGTTAAAAGATATTTTGACAACGAGGATCAATTTCAAAGTGCGGAGAATTTCTTAACCGATCTTCAAAATGTCGGTCTTGCCATTGCAGATGGTAATAACGATTTCCAATGGACGGAGAACTTTAAAAGTAGTGCGGATGCTGCGGATAAATTAGGTCTTAGCGTAAGTGCTGTTGAAGTTCTTATGCATAATCTCGAATCTTATGGCGCGGAATTTGATGATATGCTATGGTCTGGCGATGTTCTGGATCAGTATAAATCAGCTCTAAATGGAATTAAAACTATTTATGATTCCATGGAAGAAGGAGCTACAAAAGATCGATACAAAAATCTCATTGATGGATGGGATGAAGAGTTAGCAGGTTATGAGAATGATCTTTCTACTCTTACAAATGACGACGTTGTTGTCAAAATTCAGTTCGAGTATAGTCTTGCTTCTATCCAACAGCAAATTGATCAGCTTCAAAATACTGCCGATGAGGGTGGAGATAATCAGACTTGGGCAGAATTAAATGCTTCCAAGAGACAATATCTTAAGAAAGCAGAGTCTGCTAATACAAGTGAAATTGCAAATCTTGACGCTTACAAAGAAGCAAGTTCTTATGTCGAAGAATTAAAAGCTAATTTAGCGAGTGCAACCGACGAAGAAACAAAAAATGCAATTCAGAGACAGATTTCTAACGTTTATGACGCTATGAAATACATGAATGATGCATTCGTTGATTCCGGACAGCAATGGTCTGAATACTATCAGAGCGATCAGTATAAATCTGATTATAAGAATTTTGGCGATCAATTACATAGTGTTATGAATGTCGATGCAGACACAACGCAAGCTAAAGAGAAAATTGATAGTTTAACAAACGATACAGAGAACAAATCAACAACAATTGATATTGACGCAAATATAGACAAAGCAAAAACAGCCTTAGAGAATCTAAAAAATGATGATGGTACATTAGATTTAGGAGACATCAATACTCTACAGGCGTACAACGCTCTGAAAGATTTGTTAGTTGAAAAGCAAGAATTAGAGCAACCTGCGGTAATGACAATTGATACGAGTAAATTTTCTGAAGAATCTACGGAAACAATCAATAAACTGCAAGAGTTCCAAAAAGCATATGAAGATCTGAATGCCCAAAACCAGATGAAAGATATGGGCTTTAATATTGATACATCGGAAGCCGAGAAGAAAGTACAGGATCTTTACTCTGATTTAAAAGACAATGACTTGGTTGCACAGCTCAAGCTTAATACGGATGATGCAGATTCATTTGAAAAATCATTAGGAAAATTGTCTGAAGATGATATTAGACTTCATATAGACGGAGATACGTCTAAACTTGATGATGCAATGAACAATAGCGTTCCAAAAGAAAAAGATGTAACTCTCACACCAAAGGTCGAAAAAGAATCTCTAGACAAAATTGATCAGGAATTTTCATTTTTAAAAGAGGGACATTCTATTCAAATTACGGCTAACGTTGACGGAGATCAGCAGTTAGTTGAAGCGATTAGAGGAGAAGATAATACTATTACTTTTCAAGCTGACTTGAATGGTGTTAAAACCGATCTTCAACCATATCTTGATGAACAGGGAAATATCGCATTTACGGTAGACGGATCACAAGTTCAACAGGAAATTGATGAGAACGTTCCAAATGATAAAGATGTGTCGGTTGATGCAAAAACATCAGGAGAAGACAAACTTGTAGGTTTAAAAGGAGCTATTGAGAATGTAGCAGATAAAAATGTTGAAGTGGCTGCAAAAGTATTAGGGTCAGATGTTGTACAGAAATTAGTCGGTATAATCGGACAGGTTGTTAGCAAAAACGTCACTGTTGGCGCAACTGTATTTGGTACAGGAGCAGTATCGTCTTTGGCTTCTGCTATTGGTAGTGTTGTTGGAAAAGTAGTTTCCGTAGGAGCTAATATTTTTGGACCACACAAAGTAGATGGTACTGCTCATTCTCTTGGTACAGCTTATTCATCAGGAAACTGGGGAGCAAAAGAGTCTGGTACTTCTCTTGTTGGAGAATTAGGTACTGAAATTGTTGTCGATCCAACAACAAGTACGTGGAGAACTGTTGGAGATAATGGGGCTGAATTCGTTAATATTAAGCGTGGTCAAATTGTATTTAATCATCGCCAGTCAGAGGAGTTACTTAAGAACGGTTATGTAACTTCCGGCAATGGACGAGGAAAAATGCAAGGTGGTGCTTTCGCATCTGGTACTGCATTTGGAAATGGCTCCCCTGGTATTCATAAGAATAACGGCGTGATGACATCAGAGAAGAATAAAGATAAGAACACCTCATCTAAATCTTCTGGTGGTTCTTCCGGAGGCACTTCTACTCGTACATCAACCGGTTCTAGTGGAGGATCTTCAGGTGGTAGCTCCGGAGGCACATCTGCTGATAAATCTACAACCGAGGAAGTAGTTGATTATATCAAGATACTACTCTCCCGCCTATCTCGACTTTCTGAACTTGCTACAGATGCTATTGATCGTGCAGTAGGATTAGTTGCAAAGGAAAATCAGGCTGCGGATGCAATAAGTAAACTTCAAAATGAACGTGTTCATAATCAAAAAGCCGCTGAAATGTATCTGGCAAAAGCTGAGAGTATTGGCTTATCCGATGCTTATAAAAATCAGCTAAAAAATGGTAGCTTTAACATTGAAACAATCACAGATGAGGATCTGAAAAAGAAAATCAGTGATTATCAGAGTTATTATGAGTCTTATCTTGATGCAACAGATAACGTAGCCAAGCTCGAAGACAAGATCACTGAACTCGCTGAGAAACGTCTGGAAATCATTGAAAAAGAATATGATGCGATCGTAGACATCAATGATAAAATCAAAGACGTAGCCGATTCCAAAATATCCTTGAATGATGCACTTGGCGTAGCAATCGACAATCCAGACAATTATGCTAATCTGAATAATTCAATCAAAGCACAGGAAGATACTTACAATCAGCTTACCAAAAAGCTTTCCGATTATCAGAAAGAAGTAGATTCACAGCTTTCCAGTGGTTATCTTAAAAAAGGTTCCGAAGCTTATCAAGCTGCTATGAAAAATATTCAAGATTTCACAGCTAAGATTTACGATGCTTCTACCAGCCTTCTTGAACTACGGGATAAATTGGATCAGATTAAAATTGATACTATCCAGAATGTAATTGACGGAATCAAACGTAATTCGGATATTACGGAGAAATATATTTCTTACCTGCAATCCCAGAATCGTGATGTGCCAGAGAATCTATACACTGACCGTATAGATAATAATAACGCTCAGGTACAGCAGAATCTAAAGCAGATGGAAATATACCGGAAGAAACAGGCAGTTCTTGATGTCAATTCTAAATCGTATCAAGATTATGCAGAAAAGATTCAAACGCTAAAAGAAAATACTCTGGAACTGATTACGGACAATGAATCTCTTCAAGATAGTATCTATGAGCTACGATTCAAACCGCTTGACGACGCTATCCAGAAGTACAGTGACCTTGAAGATGAGCTGAAAAGTTTCCGCGACCTTCTAAACGATGATGCATTCCTTGATAAGCAAGGACGTATCACGGAAGATGGATTGGCACAAGTTGCTCTCTTACAGCAGAGTATTGGTACGGCAAAACAAAAACTTGCAGATTATACCACGGGTCTGCAAAAACTAAAAGAGTCTTATGACAATGGGGTTATTTCCTTAACGGAATATAATGACAAGTCAAAAGATTACCGTGAAGGTATTCAAGGTTCGATTGCAGATGTTAAATCATATCAGGACAGTCTGGTTGATCTGTATAAGAATGCTATGAGTACAGAGGTTGATTATCTTGATAAAATAATCAGCAAAAGAAAAGAAGCCCTGACACAGCAGAAGGATATGTACGACTATTCTAAGAAGATTAATTCTCAGAATAATAACATAAATAGCCTTAAAGCACAAATCATGGCTTTAGAAGGGGTGAAATATTTGCTCCTGTAAAATCTATTTAATTGCGGGAAGTCCCCATAAGGTTTAATTGGCTACAACGTAACCGGAAACGGTAGGCGTGAATGCGGTAGAGTTTTAAACTCACAGTCCGTTATTGGATAGAAACCATAAAAATAATTAAACTAGGGATAACCGGGTGTGCAAGTCACTCAGACGCAGCGAACTTCCTAAGTCAGAAATGATATGGAAGACGTTCAGAGACTAACCCATATTGGGTGGCGCAATGCCTTAATGTAAGACCGCAAGCGATTGGCGGTTTGAAAAATATAGACCATTTGAATATTAAATGATATTATAAATTTGAGGTGTGTTCTTTCCTATAGCTACTGACGAATAGGTAGAACACAGTGAGTATACAGCTATAGAATCTCTCGAACACACGTATAAGAGAAGTAAGTAGAAGCAAAGGCAATGAAATGGAACAAACGAGAAGATTATGCAAAATTGTGGAAGTTGTTTAAAATCATTTTTAATGTTTGTGAAATCTGCAAATTGACTTATGACAAATGATTGAATATAATATCATTAGAAAATGAAAATTTTCTAGGAGAGATGCCTTGGTTACTCTAAAGTAAAGGTGAAAGAGACAGCTCATTTTCCCTATTGGGGGACATAAAAGATACCATAAAAATTCCTGATTATTTCATACTCAGGACGCTGTCTAAATAAGCATTTAAGCGTTCGTAATTTATTGCGGACGCTCTTTTGCTATATAGAGGTATTTACCAAATGCTCACAAAAGATGATTTATATAACCAATCAACAGTCCCTAACATAAAGAATATTTCATTAAAGCTATATAAGGAATTTTCCGAACATGTATTGATGAAAAAGATTTTTACCTACAATTTCGAAGATAATACATCCATCAAGGTTGATTTTCGAGAATGGGGTATTTATCATATGTTAGCTGTTCATCATATAAACTACAATATTGATAAGAATAAGTTTTTTGAGGAAATAAATAATGGTTTAGAATTGTCTTCGTTTGAAGAGACTAATTCCATGAACAGTCGTTATAAAAAATATAAAAAACGAATTACTATGTTTGCATGTGTATATTATGCTTTGAAACATGGGGAAATGCATTATTTGCCTACTGGAAAAGTTCCGAATACAAAAAATGTAAAATCCGATTATATTTTACTATGCGATATCGGAAGCAAAGGAATGAATATTGGAATGCTTCAAGTTGGAGATAGATTCGTGCCAATTACTATTTTGATTTCTGGACAAAGCAAAAGAGAGCTATATATAGAAGGATCAGTATCAAAAACAATCAAATCGATAAATATGACAGCAAAATAAATGCCAACCCAAGGAGCAGCAAATCTACTGCTCTTTTCTTATACCTCAAATCTTAATTACAAGCTCTTTAAATAATATTCAAATAGAAGATATAGTCCCATGCCATATGAAAGTATGGGGAGCAGTTATGCTCTTGTCCACGTAGCGAGTGGATGAAAAGAAAATGAAATAACCTCGAAGCTCAATCTCAAGTTAAGAAATTGAAGCAACAACTTTCAGAAGCACAAGATGATCTTGACCAGACGAAACGTGACCATGCTTATGATATGCAGTCTCAAGGTTTCGATAAGCTCAGTGAAGATCTGAAAACTTCTCTTGATGATACCGAGTATGAAATCAGTCATAATGCCGACAAACAGCTTGAGATCATCAATTCTATGCTTGACAAAGCCGTGTCCTCTTATCAAGAAGCATATGGCAAAATCAATTCTATCATCAAAAATACTGGCTGGGTAGGCAGTACGGATTTTAATACTGCTCAGTCCGATCTAGGCACAGAGACAGGTGCAAAGAATCAAAATTCCAATGCATCACAGTCTCAGTCCAGTGCAAATCAAAATCCATCCAGTGCCGCATCTGGCACAAAAACTGATCCAATCAACAGTAATGATAAAGCGAACAGCGATCTTGCTGATCAACTGGTTAAGCCGGAAGATACAACGAATCGTAAGGTTGCGGAACTAAAGGTGTCTCCTACTTCTACTACACTGGAAGAGGGTAAATCCACAAGTATTACTGCTACAATCAGACCGAACGATGCAGCTAATAAGACTCTTGCTTGGAAATCAAGTAATGAATCAATTGCTACTGTATCCAATGGTACGGTAAAAGCAAAGAAATCTGGCTCTTGTACGATTACTGCTACCACTACCGATGGAAGTGGACTGTCTGCAAAGGTATCAATTAAGGTTAATGCAAAACCAAAACCACCAAAGCCACAGCCAGCAAAAACTGGTGGCGATGGAATTCCTCGTGTTGGCGATGTCGTAACGTTCACAGGATCTTACTACAACGACTCTTGGGGTATGTCTCCAAAGGGCAGCAGATTCTCAGGTCAACCTGGCGCTGTTGTTATTGATTCTTATACTGCTAAGGAATACGGCGGAAACGGTCAGAGAACAGGTGATTTTAAGATTCACATCAAGAGCAAGAACGATCCTAATTATAGTGATCTTGGATGGGTGCGTCTCAGTCAGATTAGTGGTTATGAAAAGGGTACGGATCGTATTCATGGCGATCAGCTTGTATGGACAAACGAAAATAAAGACACCAAACATCATGGCGTTTCAGAAGTAATCTATCGCAAGAAAGATGGTGCTGTCCTTACACCTGTTCAAGATGGAGATTCTATTCTACCAGCAGATTTCGTAAGTAATTTAGCTGCATTAAGTGCAATTGATCCTAAAGAATTCGGTATGAATGTAAGTACTACGCCGAATCTGGTACATACGAACATTCCTCAGAACATCAGCAATGTCGGAAATGTAACATATCACTATGATGCGTTACTGAATATCGAAAATGTTGAAGGAAATCTGGATAAAAGTGCTATTCCTGACTTACAAGAATTCATGAAGAAGTCCTATCAGTATACGACAAATCAGATGCAAAAAGATGCTCGAAAACTCGGATGGAAAGCATCAAGATAATAACTTTTATTGGAGGGTACTGTCAAAGGTACTCTCCTATTTCTATAACTATAACAAAATTTTGGAGGTGAGGACAAATGGCAAAAGAATTTAAAGATTTTACGTTTATGGGAAAGAAACTAAGTGATTTAAGTGTGAAATACGTATCTGTGGATTTTGATGGTGATGCAGATGTGAATATGGCGATGGAGAGGGATATGGATGCTGGAGATGCAAATCGTTATAAAGTGGAGCCGAATTACTTTTACGATAAGTGGAACGATACATTAGAATTCGAGCTTGATATTATTAAAGACCCATGCACATATTTAAATCAAAGTGATTCTATTATCACAAAGTCTGAGCGTCGAGAAATTACCAAATGGCTCACTTCTTCTCATTTTCCAGAATGGCTTACTTTTTCAGGAACCGGCGATTCAGCAGATGATACAATTCGTTATTTTGGTTGGTTTAATAATATCGAATCTTACTCCGTTAATGCTCAAACATTTGGATTAAAACTATATTTTAAATGTACAACACCCTTTGGTTATACTGATAACCTCGTAACAAGTGTATCATGTACCACATATAAAAATATTTTAATCGCAAACAATAGCGACGAACTGAATAGTTATGTGTATCCTTCAATTGACATTATTCCAAAGGCAAATGGAGAAATATATATATGCAATATGTCTGATGCGACAATTAATCAGACAGGTACGCTTTCTTCTTCTAATACGAATTATCAAAGTCAGCTAGTATCATTAGTAAATACATATGCAAAATCAAATGCTTGCACTGTAGAATTCACGATTTCAGATTCTACAAAAGACATCGATTGGCATTGCAATAATACACTTGCTAACTTTAAGTTAGTTGATGCTTATGGGAACGAAACTTATCACACGATATTTTATAGGACGGACTCAAAAGTATATTACATTATTGGAAATGGCCTTATGCGGATGTCAGTGACTAAAGGTTTGAAAGTATATCTTGACTGTCAGAAACTTACTATTAACGATGAATTAGGAAGAATGGTAACTTACGATAAATTGGGTATTGCTGATGTGGCTTATATGTATTGGCTGCAGCTCTTGAACGGAAACAATTCTCTTCTATTTTATGGTAATTGTGATTTTAAAGTTAAACATATTGAGTCTCGAAAGGTTGGTGAATAAACGTGAATATAGTTTTTAATCGTTATAATGAGCCGATCCAGGGGCATGTATATTTAGGAACACCAAATGGTAAAATTCTATGTGCTATTAATGGAATCGAAGAAAGTACGTTTCAGCTCACGCAAAAATTTAATAATACATTTGAATTGACGTTTGACTTAAATGAAAATATTCTTATTCAAGATGGAAAAGGTCTTTCTAAATTAGTTCATTCCAATGTATATGATCTTGTTGGATGGCTTATGCGTGTTTATGTCGAAAATGTTGGTTGGTTCATTATGGAACATCCGAAAATTACTGACGATGGCATGAAGCAAACCAAAACAATTACATGTCAATCCGCAGAAATCGAGATGCAACAACACGATCTCAAGAATTTTAAAATCAACCAGGGAACAACAGATTCCTATGAGATGTTAGCAGATAATAATGTGGAGAAAATAGATGATGTAGAATTTGCTAAAGAACAAATTAAATTTCACAATCCTAAAAATCCGCAACTTAGTTTGATTGATTTAGCCCTAAAAGCCGCTGGCATGAAAGGCTGGTCTGTTGGGGAAATTGATTCAACCCCAAAAACATATCGGACATATAAAGATGGAAAATATGTCGAAACTACTACTCTTCTATCTAACGAAATTGGTGCGTTTGATGTTGAGAGTCAGGACTTGTATTCTTTCTTTACACAAGATATGGCTAAATATTTTCAGTGTGTATTTGTATTCGACTTTTTGCATATGAAAATAAGTGCTTATCATCCTGAGAATTATGGCAAGAGTACAAACGTAAATATTAATTTTCGAAACCTGCAACAATCTCAAGAAATAACAGTTGATGATAGCACTTTATTTACACGATATTACGTACAAGGCGCAGATGATCTTGGCATTACTTATGTCAATTTTGGTTCAAATTATATTGAAAATATTGATTATTACTTAAACGAAAAATACTTCTCTCCTCTTTTAATTATTAAATATAAACTATGGAAAGAAGACTATGAAGAAGCTCGTATATTATATATAGAAGCAACTCGTCAATATAATGAACAAATGAAAGTCGTAACAGAGCTATATGATCGCGTTCCACTAGATGATTGTTCGACTGATTGGAGTACATTTACGGACGACGAACTGAAAGAAGCTCAAGCAAATTATCAGGCACAACTAAAAGGTTACGAACAGTTCTATGTGGATGACGATGGAAATTTCGATGAAACAGCTTTGAAAAATTCTTCTGATGCAAATGATTATTATCAGATTAAAGATGTTATTCTCCCATCGATTCAGATTGAAATGGATAATCGTCAGTTACCAACAGATGACGATAATGCCGATTATGTGGATTCTTACAAAACAAATTGGAAATTATATGGTTTGGATGAATTAAAAGTCAAATTACAAGAATATAAAAATACTATCGAAACTTGTAAAAAAGGAGGATATGATCAACCATATACAGAGGATTCATCTCATACTAAAGATATTCACGATACAATGTACGCAAAATATCTTGATGCCAAAAACCAATTAGATTCAAATTATGTTGGCGGATGTCAAGAAGCATATGATCAGCGACAATCTGAAATTGATGCAGCAAACGAGATATTAAATAGTTATAATAAAACTCGTACAGATCTCGTAAAACAGGTTTCAAAAGAAACTTGGAGTGGTGTTGTTTCTGCTGATAATTCAGGATACATTCTCGATGAAGCCGGGAATTATATAACAGACGAAGCTGGTAGAAGAATATATTGCGACACGCAAAAATTACAATTTACAGAGCGTGATCTTACCGAGTTGTCGAAAGTTTATTATGATGGTGATTACTCAAACGAGAATATGTTTTTAACGGATTCGGACGATCAAGTATCTGCTATCGACGAACAACTTAAGCTTCTTGATGCAGCTATTGATGATTTGTATATAGCATCTCATCCACAATATCAATATACAACATCTCTTGATAATTTCTTAGCCTTAGTTGATTACAAAGACTATATCAAAAACATAAATCAAGGTGACTATCTATGGTTGACCGTAGATAATAAAGTAGTAAAACTTCGCGTAGTTGAAATACAATATAATCCGCTTATAGCAGATAATAGCATTCAAATAACATTTTCTAATACTATACAAACGCGGAGTGGATATTCTGACACAAACTATCTTTTAGATCTAAATTCTGGTGGAAGCAAATCTTCCTCTTCTGGTTCATCTAATAATTTCTTAAACAATGAAGGAATCACTCTTACAGCAGGCCTCATCCAAAAACTTATTTCCAATGGCGCATTCAAGAATGGTGTTTCTCAAATAATCAATAATGAATTTGCTGGTATGCTGGCTGGCGGTTCTATTTCGCTAGAAGAACTCAATGCAAAAATCATTAAAGTAACAGACCTATACGGTAAAAATGGATATTTCGAATACCTACAAGCCAAACTTATTACAGCAGGAAGAATTGTAGCCGACAGTGCTGATTTTAAAGAATTATCTGCTCTTGCTGCTACCATCAAATCTGCTATCATTGGTGCTTCATCCACGGAGACAGGTATCGTAATTAATCTTACAACTGAAAATGCCACGATGAGCGAAGCGATGATCAAGGATCTTATTGCCAAATATATCACCGTTAATGAACTTAAAGCTGGCGACATCTATACAAATAAAATCAAGATTTTATCTGAAAATGGTACGCTCAGAATTCAAGATAATACGTTCTCAATCTATGATGAAGATGGTAATGTGGTAGTTCAGCTTGGAGAAGATAAAAACGGAAATTACGGATTAATCATATCAGATTCCAAAGGATCTGTACTCTTAGATTCACAAGGGCTGCATGAAGGTATCGTACCAGATGATTTTATTAAAACAGACATGATTGCTGACGGTCAAATTACAGAATCTAAGATAGACAAGACAACTATGCGTGACTGGACTATGCCTGACGGATCTAAAGTTTTTGATGTATCACATCTTTGGGACGGCGATGATAGTTTCGGAAAATCTTATAACACGATCAAATCAACCGTATCTGCGACATCTAAAGAGCTTGGAGATTTATCGGACAAAGTAGATCAATTAGGAAATGGTTATACTGTTGTTTTATCTAACGAAACCCAAAATATCCCATGTACATCTGACGGAATAACTGCAACTAGTTTTCTTATCGAAATTCCATTCTATGGTTATGAGGGAATTAAACAGGCAGTATGTACCGTGACTGTTGGAGAACTGCCAGATGGAATTACGTTAGCAGAAAATGTTGACTCTACTTCTACTGCACCAGGTAAAATCACCTTGAATGTAGCAAAAGGTAAAACACTTGGTAACAAATCTCTTCTAACAGGAACGATTGTTTTTACATGTACCGTTGCAGAAAAGAAGATTTCCAAAAAATTTACTTGGATAAAATCTTTGGCTGGCAAGGACGGATCTCAAGGTATTCCAGCGCCTACATATTATACGTGGATTCGTTATGCAGATACTCCGACCAGTGGAATGTCAGATGATCCAACCAATAAAACATATATTGGTATTGCGTATAACCAGACTTCCCAAACACCTAGTTCAAACTATTCTGATTATCAATGGTCAAAATTTCGCGGAGATGACGGTGCGAGTATAAAAGGTGATGACGGAAAAACGCTATATGTATGGATTAAATATGCAGATGACGCAAAAGGTACAAATATGTCAGATGCTCCCGAAGGTAAAACTTATATGGGTATTGCATGGAATAAACCAACATCAAAAGAGAGTACTAATGCTGCGGATTATTCCTGGTCACTAATTAAAGGAGCAGACGGAAAAACATTATATACATGGCTAAAATACGCTGACTCTCCTACTTCTGGTATGTCAGACAGTCCATATGGAAAGATGTACATGGGTATTGCTGTTAATAAAACATCTATAACTGAAAGCAGTAACTATTCTGACTATACTTGGTCGCTGATCAAAGGTACAGATGGAATTAGTGTTAAAGGCGATAAAGGTGATACGGTATATATCTGGGTTAAATATGCTGATGACGCCAAAGGTAATGGCATGTCTGAATATCCAGATGGCAAAAAATATATTGGTCTTGCTTACAACAAAACTACCGCAACAGAAAGTAATAATGCTTCTGATTACATCTGGTCGTTGATTCAGGGTGAAGATGCAGTTCTTTATGAAATCGAACCATCTGTTGCAGTAATCAAAAAATGCACTCTTGATGTATGTTCTATCACTGACGAATCTGGAAATCGAATTGTTGATGAACAAGGAAGATTTCTCTCTGGTTATTTCTTGACTGATTCTCTTTCACCGAACAAAATCACATTTACAGCCTATAAACAAGTCGGAAGTAAAACTCGTGCCACATATGCATGTAGGTTTATTATCCAAGAGTCTTTAAATGGATTATCTTGGTCAACAAAATACACGTCTTCCAAAGACGAAACGAGTGTGTCATACACTCCAAGTACCCTTAAATTACAGCAAATTAAGTGTGTAATGTATCGTGCTGGCGGCATAACTGAACAATTAGATTCTCAAACTGTGCCTGTAATTCAGGATGCAGAAGGCTATGATTCTGTGATTCAGACATTTACAGATACTTTTGCGTCTGTTGAATTAAAGGTTGATAACAATGCAAAAGCCATTACATTAAAAGCAGAACAAAAAGATATAACTAATGCTATTAATAATTATGATAACACAACAGTTAAGGACATTCGCAATCGCCAAACAGAACAAAAAGTCAATATCGACGGTATTTCGACAAAAGTATCTGATATTGAAACTACGATCAATGGATCTGCAGACGGCACAAAAACATGTCTTATAGAAAAGGTTACGCAAGTAACAACCAAGGCCGGAACAATTGAAGCTAATCTTAAAAATAATTATACCACAACTGCAGGTATGAATACACAGATCAGCAACTCAATTGCTGCTAGTGCAGATAAAATCAAGGTTACTCTTGCGGATGGAAAGACAGAATCTACTCTCAAAGCCGCTTTGGACGAATTACATACAAGTGTAAAAGATAACGCAGGAAATATTTCAACCGTTACCCAAAAGGCTAATAGCCTTGAAACTAAGGTTACAAACCAAGGAAATGACATTGCAAATCTTAAAGTTGATGCAAAAGCCGTCGAGACGTTGGTTGGAAGTTCTGCTGGTACAACTAATGTTGTTCAAAAAGCAACAGAATTTCGAAAAACAGTTACTGATGCAGCAGGGAATGCCAACACTGCATTGAGCGCTGCAAACAGAAACTTCGATTTGATATCTAATATGAAAATTGGTGCAACAAATAGGATACGACATTCTAATGATCTCATATTTGATTTATATCGCATGGTTGCTTTTTTAACGGACGAAAGTGGTAATCCGATTTCAAGTGAAGATAAAATGATTGAAGTATATTATTAATTTTAAAGGCTGCTGTATGATGTTGTACAACGGCCATTTAAGGAGGAATTATTATTTATGGCAACAAATAAAATGCTTGGAAGTTTTGACATCAAGGCAGCTCCTGAAGACAATGACTTATTGATTGAATATGACAAAACTGCAAATAAAGTAAAAAACGTAACAATGAATGGTGTATGGACTTGGATTGTAAAAAAATTAACAGCATCAGCTATTAGTGATTTGAAAACATCAAGTAAATACGTCGTAGGTGCAATAAATGAGCTAAAAAAGAAATTCGATAGAACCATAATTACTCAGGATGACCTAATTTCTAATTTGCATACAGATATAACAATTACGGAATACGATTGTTCTATCAGAAATAATGTCGTCAATATTTATTTACACATCAAGGTCGCAAATACATTATCTGGAGCTGGGGCAGCCGGACTATCGATCATGAAATACGCTTATGCCCCAACCACAAAATATAAAATTTGCACTTTTACTACTACGTCTGTTCCATATACGCCACTAACTTCTGGTGCGAGTTATTGGATTGATTCAAGTGGAGTAGTTATGTTATATGGAACGTTACCAGCGGGAAGTTATTATATGACATCTGAATATGTAGTAAGATAATTTTAATAGGAGGTGATTGCTTATTTATACTTTAGAGAAAGAGTCTGTAACAGGACTTAACGGTGAACAAACTGAATGCGGCCATCTCTCTTGTGATGAATATAGTATTCTTAGATTAGAAGATGTTTTTGGACAGTCTGGGGATTATACATTCCAAATGAAAGCGAAAGCAAAAGTTAATTCAGTGATAGAGCTTGTTGTTGGAAATGAAAATACTCCTATTTCTTTATCTACGAATTTTCAACATATCTCTCTATCTTATGAAAACTTAAAAGTGTCTGACAAATATATAGAAATTGGTTTTCCTTCTGGTGATTATTGGTTTTATAATTTACAACTCGAAGAAGGAAATCAGGAAACTGCATGGTCTCTGTGCTTGGACGATTTGTCAGACGCAATAGATCTTAATGCTACATGGATTGAGCAGACAACCCAACAGATAGGTCTGTTTGCAAAAAGAAGTGATATAGACGACGCAAAAGCAGACATGAAATTAACGGCTGATGGTATGATAACTGAGGCATTAAAATCTTATGTACCTGCTGACAAATTTGACGATTACAAAATAGAAACTTCGACAAAATTTGAACAAACAGATAATCAATTCGGATTTTATGTTACGAAAGAAGTATATAATCAACTAGATCAATCTGTAACAGGGATAAAAGAAAAGCAAGAGAATTATTTTCAATTTAATAAAGACGGATTAACAATAGGAAAAAAAGATAATCCATATCAAGTTGTTATTAGTAATGCAAAATATCAAATGTTATGTAATAATAATCCTGTTATGTATATTGAATACGGTGAATTAATGATTCCAGATGCTGTTATATCACATAAATTGCGGTTAAATGGATATTCTTTTGAACTAGACAATATTGGTAATATGAATTGCCAATATGTCGGAATAGGAGATGAATAAATGGCATCGATTAGTACTAACGCATATTCAGAAGGTCGTTATTATACTTTCTCATATTCATTATCACAAGATAAGGCAAAAAATACAACAACTATAAATTGGACTCTTTCTTGTGCTGGCGGAGTTTCTTGGTATGCAGAGAGAACGCTTATACTTAATATTGCGGGAGATAACGTTGTTAACAAAACGGATCGCGTCAAAAGATATGCCGGGAATATTGCTTCTGGGACAAAGACATTCACACATGACGAAACAGGTAATAAGTCAATATCTATCAGTATTCAAGCTGCTGTTTATACTAGTACGGTTAATTGTACAGCTTCTAAAACTATTACATTCCCACAAATCAAAAGAAAATCAACTTTTGGTCTCGTTACAGGAGATACTATAGGAGACACAGTTACTGTTAATATTAACAGAAATAATAATTCATTTACACATACAATCTGGTATAAGGTTAAAAAAAATGGAGCCTGGGTAGCAGTATTAAAAAACGTAGCAACATCTGGCACATTTACTCTCCCATTATCTATATGCAAAGATATTACAAATGAATCAAGTGTATATATTGGATTATGTATCCAAACTTGGAATGGAAATACAGAAATTGGAAATGTTTATTCTTCTATTACGGCTAACGTTCCATTAAGTGCAAAACCATCAATTTCATTTAAGTTAAGCGATAAAAATGGTTATAGTTCCACATACGGGGGTTACATACAAAACAATTCTATTCTTCATGTTGAATCTAGCGCATCGGCAAAAAATGAAGCCACTGTAAAAACAATTACAGTAAAAGCTAAAATCAACGGATCTACATTGACTTATTATGGATCGAGTGTTGATATTTCTCTTCCATATACTGGAACATGGTCAATTTCTGTGACTGCAACAGATAGTCGCGGAAAGTCAACGACTGCTGTTACGCAAACAATAACTGTTTTGGCTTATAATCCACCAACAATAACCAAATTATCAACACGACGTACTGACGCATCTGGAAATGCAACCTCAAATGGTTCATATCTTCAAGTTATCTTTTCTGCCACAGCAACAAGTTTAAGCAATAAAAATACACTTTCATATACTATCAAATATAAAAAGAAAAAAGAAAAAACATTTACTTCTGTTACACTTTCTGCATATCAAAATAACTTTTCTGTTTCGAATGGTACTTATATTTTCAAAGCAGAGACAGCATCTGGATATGACGTACAACTTGTATTAAAAGATGGTTTTAATACAGTGGTGGCTCAGACTGATGGCTCATCAGTGTCTAAAGTATTTTCTTTTTTTAAGAATGGGCTTGGGATTGCTTTTGGAAAGGTTGCAGAGAAAGAATCGGCGGCAGAATTCGACTGGAAAATATACGCAAATAAAGGATTAATAGTTGAAGGAACAGATATAAATGTACTTATTAATAATGCAGTCCAAAAAATGTATCCAGTTGGATCTATCAAGATGTCAACAAGTTCTGCGAATCCATCTACTTATATGGGTTTTGGCACATGGGTCGCTTGGGGAACTGGACGAGTGCCGATCGGAGTTAATGCATCTGATTCTGATTTTAGCTCCGTAGAAAAAACAGGTGGTTCTAAAACGGTTAATATAGCACATAATCATGTCGAATCCGTAGGTGCAGATGCGAATACTATGTACTTAACCGCTGGTGCAAATGGCGGCGTATATGGATCCACAATCAATTCAAGCGCAAACAGGATGACCTGGAAGGGGACACCGGCGACAGGGGCAACACGTCTTAATAAGACAAGTACAGCTGGAAGCAGCACACAGTCAATTGTTCAGTCGTATATTACATGTTACATGTGGAAAAGAACAGCTTAATTTAGATTATTTTTTTGAGGTAAAGAATGGACGAAAATTATATTTTAAATGAAAAGTTTCCAACATCCGAAATGAGCGACTAGCATACTGCTGCAATCATAACTAAAAAGAATGTTGATGTTTCAGACATTGGAACTTTTGTGATGGGCGAACAGAACTCATCTCTTATAACATTTCAGATTACTCGTTATTATGACGGTGTAGATTTGTCTGAAAAGAAAATCAAAATTATATACAAAAACACGAACGGAATACATGAATCAACAGATGAGGAGATTTGCAACGTTAAATATTCTAGAGATAATCTTAGATTCTCATGGATTGTCTCAGCTAATGCAACACATGCATCAAAAAATGTTGCATACATATGCTTCTTGTCTGATGGTTACTTATTAAAAACCAAAAGTTTTACATTTGTTGTTGAATCTTCTTTTGAGCCAGATGAAACAACTGTACCAGCCAAAAATTGGTTTTTGGAAATTGACGCAAAAATTGCGACGTTTGAAAATGAGCTAGAAAATTATATTCGAAAATAACATATTGATACAGTACCAACCGAGGACAGTAAGAATTTGATCACTTCTGGTGCCGTATATCAGTATATCCAAGATCTTTTGGCTGGAAAAGGAAAATAGGAGGAAATGATGACAAAACAATTTATTAGATTACCAAATGGGGATACAAAAGAAATCTACAGTTATCTATTTGGAAACGATGAAAGTACGATCCAATTTGTCGATCAAGAATATATTGGCATTAAATCATTCTTTGGATCAGAAATTTTGGATTATATAGATTTGGTTGATGAAGAAAATAAATTACTTAGTACCGTTAACATCTACCAAAAGGTTGTAGCGATTACATGTACTACAGATGTAATTACTGAATATGAGAAAAGATTAGTACAAGAAGAATACGATCAGACTGTAACAGAATATGACGAAGAGACGGATACTATCACAGAAAAAACTGTTCACATTCCTGCTCAATATCAGGATGTTCCAAAATATAGAACAACTGAATTAATTATCGTTAAACTCGCAAAACCATCTATTCGTGAGGAACTGGAAAATATCAAAAATGTAGTCGGTATTGTTAATACAAACAGTATGACACTTGACGAGTTCCGTGATTATTATAAAGAACAAATCGGCAAACAATGTACTGCTGCTATTGAAACTGGTCTTGCTATTGAAACAACTCTCGGAAAACAACATTTCTCCTATACGATTGAAGATCAAAGCAATGTCAAAGATCTTGTCATGACAGCAGAATTAACTGACTTCGCTCTTCCACTTCCATATCATGCTAATGGAGAGTTATGTACTCTATATCCAGCAACAGATATTCTAAAAATTTATATGTCTCTAAGTTCTAATAAAACATATCATACTACATATTGCAATGTTCTTAATGCAATGATTAAAGATGCAAAAGATATCGAATCTATCAAACAAATCACTTATGGCATGAAAATTACAGATGAGAAATATACGGATGTAATTAATACTATTACAGATTCCAAAAATAAACTTCTAAATGCCGTTGAAGAAAAAATGAAAGATCTTACATCTAAAACCACTTCTAAATAGTCTAATAAAACCTTTTAATGTACCATTTTCGCTCACCCCATTCATATATTAAATATATTTGGTGCGTTTGATTATCTATCTCGCATTCACAAGTAAATTGAATATATGTTATATACTTTACTTGTGTCTTCATTATTACAGGAATAGAGCCATGTTCTTTATACCTAAAATACAAAGGCATGACTCTTCCTTCTGTATCGAAAGACGCAATTACTGGCACTGATATTATATTTTGTTTGTTATACATACAATCATCTCCTTTACTGTTAATGTAACATATTATCAATTATTGTCAAGGGGTGATATAAAATAAAAAGGAGGAAGTAATGAGCAAAAAGTTAAATGAACAAGGTTTATCTCATTTATTGTTAAAATTGAAGTCAATATTTGCTACAAGATAACATTCTCATACAAAATCAGAAGTAGGTCTTTCAAAAGTAGATAACACATCCGACGCGGAGAAATCTGTAAAATATGCTGCTATTGCTACATTGCCGGAAGTATATACACTGGAGCCGTAGAATCAGGTTATAATGGAAATCCGAGCGAATTTGGAGCTAAATTATACGAATTAATCAACAAATAAGAAAAATATTGTTGTATTTTCCAAACTCAGAAACGAGGTGAACTAATTAAATGGATGAAAACTTTATCTTAAACGAAAATTACACAGTGTCTCCAATGAGCGACCAACATTCAACAGCTACAATTTCAGAGAAGGTTGTAGATGTGTCAAACATTGGTACATTCGTTATGGGAGAACACAATTCTTCTATGATCACTTTCCAGATTGATCGATATTATGATGGTGTCGATCTGTCTGATAAGAAAATTAAAATTGTATATAAAAATAGCAATGGTATTTATAAATCAGATGACGCAGAAATTTGCAATGTGAAATATTCTCAAAAGTCTCTACGTTTTTCATGGGTCGTTTCAAATAATGTAACACAAACAACTAAATTCATTGCTTATATTTGTTTTATTTCGGAAGATTATTTACTGAAAACAGAGAATTTTACTGTCCAAGTCAAATCATCTTTTGATCCCAGTACAAGTGAACCTTCTGCTAATTGGTTTGTAACAATTGAAGGCAATCTTGAGAAAATCGAAAAAGATATTGCAAATAATCATGTATATGATTGGGCGAAACAACCTGAGAAACCAACTTATACTCCTGAAGAGATTGGTGCAGAAAAAGCTGGCACATCCGATGGGATATTTAGAAGTTCTATGAAGTATACAGATGGAGAAATTTCAAGATTAGAAAATACGGTAATTCCTAATAACGTAGCTAATATAGAACAAAAAATCACAGACCTTAATCAGTCTGTAGTTAATTTACAAGATGTTAAAGCAGAAAAAGTACATACTCATCTTGTCACAGATATTACAGATTTTCCAACAAGCCTTCCAGCAAGTGACGTGCATGATTGGGCAAAAGCAGAAGTTAAGCCGACATATACCCATGAAGAAGTTGGCGCACTCTCCTCTTCTACCCATATTCCATCTACATTAGAAGAAATGACGGATGATCAAAATCATAGAACTGTGTCTGATGTCGAGAAGGAAACATGGAATAATAAAAGTGAATTCTCAGGCGAATATTCTGATCTAAAAAATATCCCAGAAATTAAACAATTAACAGATAATCTTAAAAAGAAATATGACGATTCCGCCGTCTTATCTGTTGAGAATAAAACTGCACTAGACACTAAACTAAACAAATCTGGATTTACAGCAAATCAATGGATGCAGACAAACGAAAATGGACAAATTGTTTCTGGAAAAAAGCCAACTTATACTCCATCCGAAGTAGGCGCGGCTCCGGTGGATCATAATCATGATGAAATATATGCTGCTAAAGTTTCTGAACACATCCATAAGAATAAAAACGTTCTTGATACTATCACACAAGAGCTTGTTGAGTCCTGGAACAATAAAACTGACTTATCTGCGATTGTATCAGATGATGGGATACTTGATTTACAATTTTAGGAGGGCTATTAAATGGCAGAAAAAGTATTTAATTCATATCCTCTAACGACTACCATTGAAGAAAAGGATCTAGGAATTTTATGGAATACTGCATCATCTGATGTAGAAAATTTTACAATGGAAAAATTAGCACAATTTATGATAAAGAAAATGGAAGCCAATATGTCAGTCGATGAAAATGGTATATTGCCATTATAACCGGAAGGAGGATAAATGAGTACAAATATAAAAAAGGTAAAAATTCTTGGCGTTGTACACGATATAGAAGATACTCAGGCACGTACAGATATCGGAACAATTAAAAATAATATTTCTACATTACAAAGTACTGATACATCTATAAAAAAGATGTTAGTACTGCGCAAACTAATATTTCTAATCTACAAAATAATATGTCTACGGCGCAAGGAAATATTAGTACAATACAGAAGAATGTATCCACACTTCAAACAAGTGTCACTTCTAATCAAGGGAATATTTCTACACTTCAAAAAGATGTTTCTACAGCAAAAAGTGATATTACGTCTATCCAAAAAGAACAGAAAAATATTGTTGGTGCAATCAATGAAGTAGTAAGTCAGACCAAAACAAATGCATCCAGAATCGATACACTTGCAAAACTTCAGGATGGATCGACAACTGGAGACGCAGAACTCCAAGACATCCGAGTTGGAGCAGATGGCACCAAGTACAGCACGGCCGGTGATGCTGTAAGAAAGCAGATCCAGGCAACAGAAGCAAAAATCGTGCCGGTAGACAGCACGCTGAAAGAGTCCGGACAAGCGGCGGATTCGAAGGTTGTAGGAGAGCAGGTTAGTTCACTCAAGGAAGATTTAAACACCATTCGTGATGATTTAAATAACATTACTGTTGGTGGAGTTACAAGCGGTTTTGTAAGAGCATTACAGGAGTTGTTCTCTGCTGTTGCTTATTGGGATTCTTCTAAAATTACCAATCCATCAGCTAAGATTTCCGCATTGTCTTCTTATATCGGTGGCGGTTCTGGCAATCCTTCTGGTTCTGCAACAGTAACAGGAATTGCGGTTGTTTGGTCTGCAACATCTGCTGATGTCGGAACAGACCCTAAAACCTTGATTACTTCTGTAACAGCAGAATATTCGGATGGAACAAGTAAAGTTGTTACAAGTTATTCTGTGAACATCTCAAGCCTTGTATTAGGCGAGAACAATGTTGTTGTTTCTTATCTTGGATTCACTGATTCTAAGACAATCACAGGAAATAAGGTTGTGAACAGCCTTCTTTCAAATCTTAGGTCTTACAAAATTAATGTGTTGCTTGAACCATCATATACGATTGTGTCTAGTGGAAATACACATACTATTGACTGGAATCCAGATTACACAGGCAACAAAATATTCCAGAATGGTAGAGCAATTGGTAATTGTAACATTCAGAACGGAAAAACATATAAGGTTTCTACATCTGAAAAGATTACAGATGTAATTTATCTGTACGGATTTGACGTTAGTGTGTCTGGTTCTGAAATCGATGATGTACAATCATCATCAGGCACAATGGTAACTACGTTCCGGAGTGGCACAAAAGAAGTTACATTTACTGCATCTGCCGACTTTGGCTATTTGAGATTAGCACCTGTGACCTGTCCTATCACTTTATATGACTTGGTTGTCGAGGAGGTGTAAGCAATGGCAATTATTGATGTAAATGGCAATTCTGTATCATTAGGCGGTGGAAGTGGAGCAAATTACGATGGAAAAACTCTTGTGTACCTTGGGGATTCGATTTGTTGTTTTGGTTCAAATACTGGTGGAACTGGTGCAATTCCAGACTACCTCGCTTCTATGTTAGGCGGCACATGGAAAAACTACTGTGTTGGCGGTACAACTCTTGCATCTTATAGATTGAGCGATCAGACCTATGATATGTTCACATTTGGAGAACTTGCAGATTCAATCGCAAGCGGTAATTTCTCTGCACAAGAAACTGGCGAGGATAATGGTGTAACATCCAATGGCACTATGACTGTTTTGCAAAAGGTCTTAGACATGAAGCATCTTGCCTGGTCTAAGGTGGATACAATCTTTGTACACTTCGGAACGAATGATGTTGCGTTTGGAAATCAGATAGGCACTGCATCCGATGCTAAACAGAAGAATGGAACAATGTGTGCATCACTTAAATACGGAGTTGATAAAATCCTTTCCGCATATCCTCTGGTTAAAATCGTGTTCTGTGGCATGATTTGGCGAAATGCTGATGGTGCTCCAGCATCTTCCCTTATCCCGAAAAATGCAATCTTAAAAGAATGCTGTGAGTCTATCGGAATCCAGTTTGTCGATTTGCTCGCAGAAATGGGAGTGAATGATACGAACAGGACTACTTTCCTTTACGATGGAACACATCCTAATGGGAATGGCAAGTTAAGATATGCCGAAACACTTGTGAAGCATTTATAAGATTGTTAGTTAAAGATAGATTTAACGGAACTCGATGATAGTGACATTCAATCTGCTATGGGGCAGCCCATGTCGGTTAAATTCAATCTTGCAATGGGTAGTTCAGGTGAAGAAATTGAAGAAGGTTTGGAACGTGCTGAATATGATATTGACTATGTTCGATATTATGCATCTTCAAGCATTGCAGAATCGACAGATTCTGGAACATGGGATTTTCCAGATTACATGCCTACTGAACTAGCACCATCTAAAATTGCAAGGATTATTCCAGAAAGAGACATGACAAATGGCAAGAATCAATATCTGTATTGGGAATCAAGTGACGAATCAATCGCAACAGCAACAGCCGGATTAATCAAAACTGCATCGGGTGCATCTGGTGAAGTAATAGTAACTATGCATGATACGTTTGGAAACTCTAAATCTGCAATTATAGCAGTCAAAGATAATGCAAATTGTGTATCAGAAGAAGTTAGAGAAATTCCTACAAATCCATCTATTATACCATATGGTGAAACATCAAAAATACAAGTAAGACTTATTCCGTATTGGGTGACGAAACATACAGTCACAGCAGAATTAAACCCGGAAGTTGAAGGCGTTGCTGTTAGTGTGACAGAAGGTTCTCATGCAATTGCAAAATATATGACACCATGTAGCATTATCTCTATTGAAAACAATGCTGTTATTACGGAGGATACAAGTGTAAATCTGATTATCACAGCAGAAGATTCTGGGAAATCATTAACCATGCCATTAACCATAGAGTCAGCTTTGGAACCATTTGATACTACAGGAATGTATGCAGCATACTTTTATGAAAAAATGGTTAAATCAGAATCTACAGTAGGTACTATTTACGATGCTACAGGAAATAATAAAGACCCGTTGACAAACATTTATTATACAACTTCATATAACAATGGTATCTGTCGAGTATCTGGAAAAGGTATTCAGTCACAGGTTCAGAGCGGACAATTTAATCCTAGTACAGCAGAAGGATTCTTCCTTGAAGAATTTAATCCAGATGAATCAAGAACCTTTGTATTCAATATCAAGGCTGGTATGACGGAAACGCGTTCAGCTTATAATATAAATCATGGTTTATTATCCATTGTTCATAGTGGCATAGGGAGATATACTGCGTCTAATACTACAGACGGTAGACATGGTTTTAGTTTCGGTTATAGTTATTCAGATACAAGTGAAAGCGGATATATTAAAAATATCGCGACAGTACCAAATGGTGTTGTGAATGGTTTTACATCAGCAAGTAGCTTATATAAATATTTGAATCCGAATAATGTTATAAATCCAGAAGTTGATACAAGCGAATATTTGCATGGTGGAAATTATGCATATACAGTATTTTGCATATATGATGCGGACAACAAAACACTTTCAGAATATATAATTGTTGAGGGTAAAGTATTGGCTTGCCTATATAATGGAATGTCAAACTCATCTAACGAAACATATTATAATAAAGGTATTTATAATATTACGACTGATACATCAGTTTCAGAAGACGTATTAGCAGAATCAGAAACAGACCCATTCTATTGGAGATATGGAAATGGTAATCAGATTTGTTCGGATTTTGTTCGAGCGATTTGTGTATACGACAGAGTGCTTTCCAAGGAAGAAATGATTGAAATTTTTGAACGTTTGTCAAACCATTATGCGTAAATGATATGTAAAAAACAGGCAGGTATATTGCAACCTGCCTAAGTGAGGTGTATGTATTATAACTTCATAGTAACGAGATATTTTATGATAGCAATTGCATCATTCCTATCCCCAGAATGCAACGCCCCACCAACATCCTTAAGGCCAGTCAAAGCAACAATCCCATGCCATCATCCCCACCATCCCTCCCCTC